>Ga0233414_10000661_pt1 | contig 14042 bp, 9 predicted proteins | sample Na_anoxic_10_MG_FD_189020 | JGI IMG/M metagenome (GOLD analysis project Ga0233414, IMG submission 189020) | Seawater microbial communities from Saanich Inlet, British Columbia, Canada - Na_anoxic_10_MG | ecosystem: Environmental > Aquatic > Marine > Inlet | place: Canada: British Columbia...
CGACATTGCCCGTCGCGAGTTCAACACCCGTCTCAAGGCGACCAATGTCCGTGTGGGTCGCTGGCATACCGGCACTAACCTGGTGGACAGGCTTCTCGGCAAGGAGTTGTGTGTACTCGCATGGGCAGCGGAAACCGCTAACCCTGAGCAGATCCGCGTCATTTGCAGCAAATGGGCTGCCCTGCGCCCAGAGGAGCGCTGGTGGCTCTTTGCCATGACCGTTGCCGAGGCGGGTCTGCCTGAGGATAGTCAGCGCGGTTGGCGGCGTGCGCTATTTCATGCGTTATCAGACGGCCAGAAGCCTACGCCCGGCCGCAAACGCCGACCGCGCCCTGTGCAGGAGGATCTGTTTAATCTTCCCTTGTTCAAGGATTTGAAATGACTGACACAATTACCCCGCTCGCCCTCAAAGACGCACCCGCACTCATCGAACATCTGTTGCCGGTGCAGAAACTCTCGGCTGAGTCGTTCGTAGAGCAAATGGCCGGCCAAGGAAAGTTCCTGGTCTCCCTTGGGGGTTACTGGAAGGGGCGTAAACCGTTAATCCTCGCTAAGGCCTGCACCCTTGGCTGTCTCCTGCCAGCCACCAACGACCCATCGCGCGACCTGGAAATCTTCGAGAAGCTGATGGCCATGGACGACGAATCCTTCGTCGCCCGCTGGAAGCGTCGCGCCAAGCCAAAGGAGATTCTCGCGGCACTCTCCATAGTCCGCATTGCGGACTACTTCACCGTAGAGCCAGACGGCATCTTGCCAACCTCCGCGCCGGTGGACTGGTCGAACCACGATTTTGATAAGATAAAAGTCGCCTGGCGTTCGGACATCACCGAACTGGAGCGACGCCGAATCGAGGTGCAGATGCTTCGGCTACACGAGATGACCTACAGGGGACGCGTGGATGCGGCCAAGCGGCCCGAAGAAGTAATGGGAACCGTCCATGATCACATCTGGGAGGCTGTGAACGCCCATCTTGGAGTAAGCGCCCACTCATTCCCTGAGCTTGTCGAACAACTTGGTGTCATGCGATACGGCCATCGCCCGCGCGTGGCCGACACCTTCTGTGGCTCCGGCCAGATTCCCTTTGAGGCTGCTCGACTTGGTTGTGACGTCTATGCTTCTGACCTCAACCCCGTAGGGTGCATGCTCACTTGGGGAGGCTTCAACATTGTCGGTGGTTCCGTAAAGAGTCGAGAGAAGCTGGTGAAGGACCAGCAAGCACTCGTGCGCCGTGTGCAGGCGCGAATCGACGAGCTTGACGTCGAGACCGACGGCAGGGGCTGGCGTGCCAAGGTATTTCTATACTGTGTGGAAGTCCGTTGTCCGCAGAGCGGCTGGATGGTGCCTCTCTTACCGACGCAGATTGTGAGCAAAGGCTATCATATCGTTGCCAAGATCGTGCCGGATGCTAAGCACAAACGCTATGACATTGCCACCCGTTCCGGGGTAACTGATAAGGAACTGGCTGCTGCTGCGCAAGGAACCGTGCGCACCGACGGGCGCGGTCAGGACCCTTATCTGATCCACACCGTCGATGGCACCGAATACCGCACCAAGATCTCGACGCTGCGTGGTGACTACCGCAAAGGTGATGGCACGAACGACAACCGCCTGCGCATATGGGAGAAGCACGACTTCAAACCACGGTCGGAAGATATATTTCAGGAGCGCCTTTACTGCGTGCAGTGGATGCGCCCAAAAAAGAAAGGCAAAGGCTACGACTACGAGTTTCGCGAGGTCACGTCCGACGATTTGAAACGTGAAAGCGTTGTCGAAGATTTCATAGCCGAACACCTCGATGATTGGCAGCAGAAGGGTTGGGTGCCCGACATGCGAATTGAACCAGGATATAACACTACCCAGCCAATTCGCGAACGCGGCTGGACGTATTGGCATCACCTATTCAATCCGAGGCAGTTATTGGTGAGTGGACTAGTTAATAAATATAGCGATGCGCCGTTGAAGTTCGCTCAAACAAAGTTAATCAATCAGAACGCAAGACTTAGCCGTTGGGATGTGACAGGAGGTGGCGGGGGCAAAACTCAAGCGGTTTTCGACAATCAAGCTTTGAATACCCTGTTCAACTATGGATGTCGATCCGGTGACTACTCAGCGCACCTGCTAAAGCAGAATTACCGCCACCATGCTCTTAATTATGGACTCGTAATCGGTAACCATTCCGCTGAAGACATCGCATGTTACAACGATATTTATATCACCGACCCCCCATATGGCGACGCCGTAAAATACGAAGAAATCTTGGAGTTTTTCATCGCCTGGCTGCGCAAGAACCAGCCCCCTGAGTTTGCCGACTGGGTTTGGGACAGTCGTCGTTCACTGGCTATCAAAGGCGAGGGCGAGGATTTCCGCCGGGGCATGGTATCCGCCTACAAACGGATGACCGAGTGCATGCCGGACAACGGCATCCAGGTTATCATGTTCACCCACCAGTCCGGCGCCATCTGGACAGACATGGCCAATATTGTATGGGCCTCCGGTTTGCAGGTCACGGCTGCTTGGTACGTGGTTACGGAGACTGACAGTGCTCTGCGTGCCGGCAGCTACGTTAAGGGCACTGTACTGCTCGTGTGCCGAAAACGCCAGGGTGCCTACAAGACCGCCCGCGACGATCTCGCCTGGGAGATCCAAGAGGAAGTGGGGGAACAGGTAAAGGCCCTCACTGGGCTTAATCAGGAGGCCAAAGGCCTCTACCGCGACGAAAACGTCTTCGAGGATGCCGACATCCAGATGGCGGGTTATGCGGCAGCTCTGCGCGTTCTCACCCGTTACGCCATCATCGACGGGCGCGACATGACCACCGAAGCCATCCGTCCTCGGGTCAAGGGCGAGATTACCTTTGTGGATGACCTCATCGGTTTTGCTGTGGATACCGCCAACCAGTGCCTAGTTCCATTTGGCATCGAGAAACGTTACTGGGACAGGCTCTCCGGGGCGGAACGATTCTACCTTAAGATGCTCGACCTGGAGGCTCGTGGTGCCAAGAAAATCGACAATTATCAGAACTTTGCCAAGGCCTTCAAGGTTCGCGACTTCCAGGCCTTTATGGCCAGCCGGAGAGCCAACAACGCCCGGCTGAAAAGCGCAATGGAGTTCGGCCGGACTGAGATGGGTGAAGGCTCTGAGCTTTACCAGTCCGTTCTGCGTGCCGTGCTCTATGCCGTAATGGAATTAGCTAAAAACATTGACGGAAGTGAAGTTTTGTCCCACATGACCCTCAACATCCACAACTACTACGGAGACATGACGCAGCGCGAGTTGGCTGTGGATCTGGCCGACTACCTGGCCAAACGCCTCGAAGAACTGCGGCCGGAAGAGGCCGGCGCAGCAAGGGTGCTCAGAGAGTTGGTTAAAAATCAGCGTTTAGGATAGGTTGCTCACCAAGACGCCAAGGTGCCGAGTATTTTTTGGGAGAGGGAGAAGTGTTCGATGAGTGACAATCTTACTGAAAAAACCGAATTCCTGCTCTACCAGACCGATGATGACCGCATACGAATTGAGACGCGAATGCAGGATGAGACCGTCTGGCTGACGCAAAAACAGATGGCAGAGCTTTTTCAAAAAGATATCAGGACAATAAATGAGCACCTGAAGAATATTTATGCTGAAGGTGAACTGGTCAGCGAGTCAACTATCCGGAAATTCCGGATAGTTCGTCTGGAAGGTACGAGAGAGGTCGCAAGAAGCATAGATCATTATAATCTTGATGCCATCATTTCCGTCGGCTATCGGGTAAACAGCATCCGGGGTACTCAATTCCGTATCTGGGCTACCCAGCGGCTTCGGGAGTACCTGATCAAGGGCTTTGTCCTGGATGACGATCGTCTGAAGCGCGGCGGCGGCGGCAATTATTTCGATGAATTGCTTGCCCGTATCCGGGATATCCGCTCATCGGAAAAGGTGTTCTGGCGAAAGGTGCTGGATATCTATGCCACCAGCATCGATTACGACCCGCAAAGCAACCTCTCCCAAGAGTTCTTTGCCGAGGTTCAGAATAAGATGCATTGGGCCGCTCATGGTCATACTGCTGCTGAGATCATCCATCATCGGGTTGGTGCCGATAAAGAAAACATGGGGCTGACCAACTGGGTCGGTGCTCAGATTCGGAAAAGTGAAGTTTCCGTGGCAAAGAACTATCTGGATCAGGACGAACTGGATCTGCTCAATCGGATTGTAACAGCCTATTTGGAATTTGCCGAACTGCAGGCATTGAACCGTCGTCCAATGTATATGCAGGACTGGATACGGCAACTGGATATGTTCCTGACTATGTCCGGGCGTGAGCTGCTGGATCATGCTGGAAAGATCAGTCATGAGCAGGCTTTGAAGAAGGCGCAGATAGAGTATGAAAAATACCGGCAGAAACAGTTGGAACAACCTACCATGGTGGAAAAGCACTTTATCGAGGCTGAAAAGGAGATCAAGCAGATCGCCTCTAAGATAGAAAGAAATAACTCATGATTGAACTGAAACAGGGTGATATCCTACGCGCCAATGCCGAAGCCTTGGTCAACACAGTTAACTGTGTCGGGGTTATGGGCCGTGGGCTCGCTCTCCAATTCAAGAAAGTCTTTCCTGATAATTTCAAAAGCTACAAGGCTTTATGCGACAATAATGAACTGCAGCCGGGCAAGATGTTCATCTATGATCTCAACCGACTCTACAACCCCCGTTATGTGGTCAACTTTCCCACCAAACGCCACTGGAAAGGCAAAAGTCGGATAGAGGACATCGAGGCCGGACTGCAGGCACTGGTTGAAGATGTGCGTAGTAGAGACATCCATTCCATTGCCATCCCCCCACTCGGCTGTGGCCTCGGCGGTTTATGCTGGGGGGATGTCCGGGCGAGAATCAAAGAGGCATTTCAGGATCTGCCTGATGTGCAGGTTCTTATCTATGAACCAAAGGGTGCGATGGAGATCACTGGGCTGTAAGATGGATCAAAATACTCAACAAATGACCACTATCAACCGCTTCTCATCACGCCGCCAGAGACTCGACCATGCATTTCTCGCTGATCGGCTTCGGGGGGCAAAGTCCTATAAGCGAATCGCCGGGTATTTCCGCAGCTCAATCTTCGAGCTGGTAGGCGAAGAGATCGCCTCTATCCCCAAGGTACAGATTGTCTGTAACAGCGAACTTGATGCGGCTGATGTTGCCGTGTCAAAGCATGTGCGAGAGACTGCCTTGAAGGAGCGTTGGAACGAGGCCCCTGCCGAGGTTGAGGCGTTGCTCCACCGGGATCGCTACCGGCGGCTGCATGATCTCTTGACCAGCGGGCGAGTCGAGATACGGGTAGTGCCGAAGGACCGCATTTTTATCCATGGCAAGGCTGGGGTTATTGAGACTGCCGATGGCGTAAAGACCTGTTTCCTCGGTTCAATCAATGAGACCAAAAGTGCCTTTGCCCAGAACTATGAGATCCTTTGGGAGGACCCGTCACCGGAAGGTGTTGCCTGGGTCGCGGAGGAGTTTGACGCCCTCTGGCAGGACAGCTATCCTCTGCCCGAGGCCATTGTTGAAGAAATCAAGCGCGTCGCCGACCGTGTGGAGATCCGCTTCGAGGAGGCAAAGTCTGAAGAATTGGCTGCAGCCGCCCTCGCCGAAAGTCCCATCTATCGAGGCGGCGAACAACTTCAATCATGGCAGCGCTCATTTGTAACGATGTTTTTACAGCACAGGGAGACCTACGGCAAAGCGCGTTTGCTGCTGGCCGACGAGGTAGGAGTAGGCAAAACATTGTCACTTGCCGCAAGCGCCATGCTCTCCGCGCTGCTGGAAGATGGTCCCGTGCTCATCCTTTGCCCCTCAACCCTCACGTTGCAGTGGCAAGTGGAGCTGACGGATAAACTTGGCATACCGAGCGCGGTCTGGTTGTCGACGAAGAAAGTGTGGGTCGATCCCAAGGGGCATATTATCAAGACGCGTGGGTCCGAGGACATCGCACGTTGCCCTTTTCGTATCGCCATCGTATCGACCGGACTGATCGTCCACGGTTCGGACGAACGCCAGTATCTACTTGAACGTAAGTACGGAACAGTCGTTCTAGATGAGGCTCACAAGGCGCGCCGTCATGGTGGGCTGGGACAGAAGAAGCATAATCCGAACAACCTGCTTGACTTTATGCTGCAGATCGGCCCTCGCACCAAAAATCTTATGCTTGGAACGGCCACACCCATTCAGACAGAGGTGCATGAGCTCTGGGACCTGCTGCATATTCTCAATGCGGGTGCAGATATTGTGCTTGGCCGCGAACCTTTCGGGCATTGGTTGGACTGGGGAAAAGCACTCCCTGTGGTAAAAGGCACGGAGATCCCCGCAGATGACAGAGAAGCATGGGAATGGCTGCAAAACCCGCTTCCACCGGCAAGCGAAGATGCACTGTTTGCAACGCTTCGACTGCAGCTTGGTCTATCTGATCATGCTTTTTTTACGGATCGTGGCTTTGGCTCGTTGGACTTTCTGGAACAGCAGGCGGTTGGACAGGCACTCGTGCCCGGCTTTCTGCGCGAACACAACCCCATTGTCCGCCATACCGTGCTTCGCCGTCGCCAGACGTTGGAAGAGGCTGGGCTTCTGGAGAAGGTCGGTGTGGATATCCACCCGGACCCGGATGCGTCGCCGACAGCATATAGTGGAGTGGGATTTAGTGGCCTCGGTCTGTTAACAAACCTTCCCTTTGACCTTGCCTACAAGGCAGCCGAAGCCTTCACTGCCGCGCTGAAAAAAAGGACAAAGGCTTCTGGATTCATGAAAACGCTGCTCCTACAACGGATTTGTTCGAGTTTTGCCTCAGGTCGATCCACGGCAGAAAAAATGTTGCGACGGGAAACTTTTGAGGATGAAGAACAAATGAAGCTGGTGGCAGACACCTTAACTGCGCTCACGCCTGAAGAGGCAATGCATCTTCGCACCATTGTGGAGGAGCTCTCGCGTCCCGAAGCCCATGATCCTAAGCTCACTGCAGTTCGCTACTTTCTCACAGAACATCGCACCGCAGGTAAGACCTGGCTGGAGCATGGCTGTATTGTCTTCAGCCAATACTACGACACCGTGTATTCTGTGGGCTCGGCTCTGGCCAAATCCCTGCCTGGCGAGCCCGTGGGCGTCTACGCCGGAACAGGGAAAAGCGGCATATTTCGCGGCAGGGACTTTGCATCCATCGAGCGCGAGGAAATCAAGAGTGCAGTAAAGAAACGCGACATTCGTTTGGTTGTGGCCACCGACGCAGCCTGCGAAGGGCTGAACCTCCAAACCCTCGGCACCCTCATCAACGTTGACTTACCTTGGAATCCATCGCGGCTCGAACAGCGGCTGGGGCGCATTAAAAGGTTCGGACAGGCACGGCGCACCGTGGACATGCTCAATCTTGTTTATCACGACACCCAGGATGAGAAGGTGTACCAGGTTCTCTCTCGCCGCATGAAAGATCGCTATGACATCTTTGGCGGTCTACCGGACACCATTGAAGACGACTGGATCGAGAGTATCGAGAAACTGGAGGAGATGATGGACGAATACATCCATCTCCGCCAGCAAGCCCGCAATGTATTCGAGATGCGGTATCAGGAAACCATCGATCCTGACAAAGATCGCTGGGAGCTGTGTTCACGGGTATTGGGACGGAGGGATGTTTTAGACCGACTTTCGGTTCCTTGGTAAGAAGACAGAAGTGAATGGGGCCAGGCATAATTAAATAAGTATTGGGAAAGGGAAAGGATCCGTTTGACTCATGTTAGTTTAGTAAGCGTTCCGGGAACTACGAAATGAAGGTGTTTGCCCCGACTTTTTGTGGCCTATATTAAGCTCGGGATGTCGTGCCACTAATTCCCGCCGTTCGCGAAGCGAATCGGCGAAACTAAGTGGTGCCACGGGCATTCCGTGGGGCTCCATCGGCGTCACGGATAATGATTGGTTTACATTTCTCTCCCAGCAGCCACTTTTACCGAAAACTGCTTTGAGCCAAAATCGGTAAATCTGATCTGAGGTCAGTATTTGAATCGCGGAATTCCCTTCCTGTCTGAGACAAGCATGCTCACATTACAGAAAAATAAGAAATATGGCGAACCCCCCAAACCCTTCTGTGTGGTTTCCACAGGGGCTTATGATTTTTCCCGCATTATGAATCTCCGGGAAAACAGGGATGCCTATGTTGATTTTGTACTGGGGCTTTTTCAGTTAAGCCGCGATGAAAAGGATTTATCAGGCAAATACAGGCTTACCAATATCTTCGGTGAAAAGGATGGCGATCCGGTGGAGGTCTATCCTGTGTGGAATGATGAGTATTTAAAAAACATCAGAATTGATGATGACTATCTCAGGGGAATCATCTTGCAGTCCAGGGGGAAAATAAAGGGCAACTACTATATCATCACACCAGAGACATGCGCCCTTATCGGTGATACCGTCATGAAAAACAGCGCCGGTGATGATGTGCATTTTAAACTGCTCAAGTTTCCTTACAAAATACTAGAAGATGTATCCCGCAGTTTTCAAATACATGAACAGCCAAGCTCTCAGGAAAATGTCAATAACCTTATCAATTCCACGGGCTTCTATTTTAATGACAATGTGGAAATCGAAGTCGAAAAAACAAAAGAGGGTTTGAAGATCACCCGGTTTGAGACAAGGATCCTGGATAAACAGGGAGATAGTCTAAAAGGACTTGACGGACTTGCAATGCTGCTTGTGGATGTTGATTATAATGGAGAGATTTTTGATATGGACAGGACCGTATTTGCTAAAGACATTGGCGAAAATGGGGAGATTAAGTTGGCCGGTTTGACAGAAAGCGTTGCAGTTATTGCCATTGATAAACACGGCAATGAGTGTAAACCTTTTATAATCAAAAACAAGTAACCACCATAAGGAGTTATTATGAAATCGTTTGAAAGCGCCTCATTGATGAAAAATGAAAGTGAGGCCATCGAGGCAGCTATCAGGATGCTTAAAAGCGAATTCTCTGTATCTAAAGTTATTCTCTTTGGATCAAAGGCCCGCGGAGACCATGACGAGCATTCAGATATTGATTTGCTTGTGGTCGCCTCCAAATTGCTGCATTGGAAAGAAGAGAAGGCCATTGTTGGGGCTTTATTCGACATCGGTATGGAATATGATGTTATTTTCAGTCCTTTGTTCACATCCGTTGATGAGTGGGAGAATGGTATGTTCAGGGAGTTTCCTGTTTACCAGGAAATCTCACGCGATGGAGCTGTAGTGTTATGAGCCAACAAATTATTATCGACTATTGGGTAGAAAAAGCGGGGGAAGATCTTGCCTCAGCTCGGGACAACCTTAAATCTGGCAGGTATCAGAATGCAGTGAGGGATGCATATTTTGCCTGCTTCCATGCATTCTCTTCGGTGCTTTTAAATGAGGGAAAAACGTTTAAAAAACATAAAGAAGTACGATCAATGCTCCACAGAGACTTCATTCGAGCCAAGAAAATCGATAGGTCCTTGGGAAAACACTATGATTGGCTTTTTGATAATCGGCACAAGGCGGATTATCGGCCATTGATTCAATTTGATGCTGACCAGGTCAAAGAGATTGTTGAGGAAAGCGAAGCATTTGTGAAAGAGATGACAGGCCTGCTAAATATGTAAAAATAAAATGGCGAAAAAACCTAAGAGACAAAAAGCGATCAAGAGATTGAATCTGTCAGATCACACCCTCGACATTAATATCAGGAAGTGTAATTACAACAAGTTCAATTTTTCAGAGATCGAGGACTATGTCCGTGAGCTGGTCGGATCGCGTGATTACCAGTACGATGCTATCAAGGAGGTCATGATTTATCTCTGGGGCGGGGGTTACAAGAGCATTACAGAGCTTGGAAAGGAAAATTATCAACAGAAGTTACAGATTCAGCAACGATTCGGGACCGAAACAAATTTTTTCCAAAATCTGCCACTTCCGGATCGGCTTTCAGGGGTAGTGCATATGGCTACCGGGACAGGGAAATCATATGTGATATTTGCCATCGCATATCTTTCCCTTGTCATGGGGCTTACAAAGCGGGTTTTAGTGCTTGGCCCGGCTTCAACTATTATCGAACAGGGTCTGCGCGAAAAATTCAAGGACTTGAAGAACAGGAAAGAGTTTAATGACAAACTACCAACAAGATACAGGGGAAAGGCTATCAATCTTCTGACTGACAATGATCCCATAGAAGATGACTCGATCGTGATTGAAAACATTAACGCAGTCTATACCTTTGGGGCGATCACTGACACATTTTTCAAAAACACAACTGAGGTCCTTGTACTCGGCGATGAAATTCATCATGCCTATTCCCATTTGAAATATGCAGACAATCGTCTTGTACTCGATAAAGAAAGGGGGCAAGAAGGCACGGGAGAGGCAAGAGATGAACGGCTGTGGATGCGGTTTTTACATGAGAACAGCAAAATCACCAGGCACATCGGCTTTACCGGCACCCCTTATAACCAGAACGAATATTTCGCGGATATCATTTACAATTACTCTATCAAGGATGCAACAGAAGAGAGATATATTAAAAAGATCAATTCGATTATCCGTACAGAAACCGATGAAGGCGACTCAAGGCTCACGATTGATCAGCGGTTTGAAATGGTGCTGAAAAATCATCTGGAAAACCGGAAGAAATATGCATACAAAAATCAACAGGGTGTAAGGAGGGTAAAACCGATAACGATTTTTATCTGCCCCACCCAAAACAATGCTCTAACAAGAAGTGAAAAATTTATAACATTCCTGACCGGATATGAGAAAAAACACAACGGTGCAAAGGGAACGGATTCGGAGATCATAGACAGGTTGCGAAAAAAAGTAATTTGTGTTGTAAGCCGGGTTTCTGAGTCGGAATACAAGCAGGAGCTTGACAATATCGAGGAGACAGCACCGGAAAAGCCGGGCGGGAGCGTGGAGTTTGTTTATGCAGTGAATAAGCTTTCAGAGGGCTGGGATGTGGATAATGTCTTTCAGATCGTTCCTATGGAAGAAAGGGTTTTTAATTCCAAGCTACTTATCTCACAGGTGCTTGGCAGGGGGATGCGCATCCCTCGAGATGTTCCCAATGCCCATATACTGCAAAACTATCCTATTCTCACTGTTACAAATCACGACAAATTCGCCGATCACATCAAGGAACTTGTTGACTCGGTTACCGAGAGCGATATGTACCTCACCTCTTCGGCGCTGCCTGTCCGGGAACAGGGCAGAGGTGTGCATAATTTCACCCTCTTTAACCTCAATTATATCCCGAGCACACGTTTTGAAGCGTCAGACCAAGGTCGAGATGCAAAACCACCAGGGAAATTTACGTTAACGCCATTTGAGGCAATACTCGGTGTTAAAGTCATAAGGACCAAAGACGAAAAGCGATATGAGCTGGCAAGAGATTTTTATACGGTTGATCAAGTTGTTTACGATATCTATAAACGTTTTAGCCTGAGAACATTTGAGGCATTACATTTTGATTTCGGCAGCGTGGTTGTGGATGACCGTTATCCGGAAGAGGATGAAATCAGACAGGTTATTATTGAAGCGATGGAAGAGTATGGAATCAAAGGAAACAAACTCTCGGAAGAAAACAGAAAACAGATCGATATCTATTTTAGCCAGTTCCTGCCTCAGGGTAAAAAGAAACGAGTATTTGAAAATATTGAGGGGGATATAAACCCGGTTGCTACCTCCAACATGGACAGGTCCGGCATCAGGGTAAGCGAGCTTGAACGGGATAGAACCGCATTTTTGAGCGAGGACTATGAAAGTGAGGTTGGAGAGACAAATAAATTTGTTCTGGATTTTATCAGTGAGTTAAGAGGACGCCCGGAAGATAAGCAGCAATTATCACTTTTTAAGCCAGATGATTTTGTGGAAAGCAAAGATGAAATTATACGTCCATTTGTAGAGGGAGACACACAGCCGCCCTATGTAGTAAATACATCGAAACTCAAGAGTCCCCAAAATATCGTTATAGTCTCCCATTCTCCGGAAAAAGAGTTTGTTTTCCGACTGATAGAAGACTCCGATTACATAGATTCGTGGATCAAATCTCCTGACAAAAATTTTTACTCCATTGATTATGAATACTGGAAAGGCGGGAAAGACAGGGTCAGACGGAGTTTTAATCCTGATTTCTTCATAAGGATAGCTCTGGACGATTACATCTCAAGGCTTGAGACTGAAGGCGAGGAAGATCATCTTGAAGAACTAAAAAAGCTACAGGATGAGGGCATAGAGACATTGATCAAGGTAGTGGAGATCAAGTCTGATGAAGAGCACGAGGAAGCAACCCCAGCAAAAGAGGAATATGCAAAGGTACACTTTGAAAGGGTAAATAATAAATTAAACACGTTGAACTTAGCAGATCTTGCCAGCCAATATCGAGGTGATGCCAAACAGTACTACACCTTTGATTTACTAACACCCCATCAATTCCCGGGCTGGATTTCTGATTTGAAAAAAGGAAAGCTTGGATGATGGAAGGGTTATAGAGTGCGGTGATAAGGGCGTCTATAAGAAAAAAAAGAGGTCGGATCTTTTTTTCACAATTGTTAACCAGGAAATCATTCCGGGAAATATGAAATAAAGGGCTTTACCCCGACCGCATAAAGCCACGGCTTTAGTTCCGACCTTTTGTGGCCGGGATTACGGTTTGGGCAACAGCCCATTGAAGGCTATCCGGCTCGCTTGAGTGCGTCCACAGCGGGTAGGTTTTTGCCTTCCATCAGGTCAAGAAAGGCTCCACCACCGGTGGAGATATAAGTAATTCTGTGGCTCTCACCAGCCTTGTAAATGGCCACATCCGTGGACCCACCTCCTACAATGGTGAGGGCATAGGAGTTGGCCACATAGTTCACCATCGCCGAGGTGCCCCGGCTGAAAGCGTCCATTTCAAACACACCCATGGGCCCGTTCCAGATGATGGTTTTCGCGCTGGCCAGAACCTCTGAATAAAGGAGAGAGGTAGCGGGACCGATATCCATGATCAGCCATTCCGGGGGTATTTCCTGGATGGGGGTGATCTTGGTTTCCGCATCAGTATCAAAACGGTCAGCCACTAGGGCATCAACAGGAATGTAGAAACCGGTTCCCTTCTGGATGGCCTTTTTCATAAGGGATCGCGCTTCCCATAAGAGGTCATTTTCAACGAAGGATCCCCCGACCTCGTAATCCATGCTTTTCAAAAAGGTGTTGGCCATTGCTCCCCCAATCAAGAATTTGTCAACAAGTTGAAGCAAGTTTTCGAAGGCCCCGAGTTTACTCGAAACCTTAGCTCCCCCGATAATCGCTACCAAGGGGCGTGCCGGGTTCTTCAGGGCCTGTGCGAAATAGTTGAGCTCGCTCTTCAAGAGAAAACCCGCGACGCATATCGGAGCAAACTGGGTAATGGCGACAACGGATGCGTTTTCGCGATGTGCCACCGCAAAAGCGTCGTTCACGTATACCTCACATAAAGAGGCAAGTTCTTTTGCAAAGGCGTTGTCGTTTTCCTGTTCACCGAGATGAAAGCGGAGATTTTCCAGGAGCAGGACATCCCCTTGCTGCATCTTATCTACCATGGCTTTGACCTCGGGGCCGATGCAATCAGGGGCAAATTGAACATCCTTTTGCAAAAGCCGGGAAAGCCGTTTGGACACTGGCGCTAGACTTAATTCCGGGACTACCTTTCCATCAGGGCGGCCCATATGCGAGGCGACAATCACCTTTGCGTTTTCGTCAAGGGCATAGTTTACGGTGGCAAGAACAGCCCTGATGCGCTTGTCATCGGTTATGTTTTGGTGCTCATCAAGGGGTACATTCAGATCCACCCTGATGAGCACCTTTTTGCCGGAAATATTAGTATCCTTGATTGTTATCATGATTCCCTTCTCCCATTTGAACCTCATTTATTTCTGATTCCTTCAACCGTGCGACAGAGGCCTTCATTTCCTTTCAGGAAAGCGTCTGGTGTACTCCAAAATCGTCTCCGCCTTGGGGAAGAACTTAGCTCGAGATCCCGCATCGCGGGGCAGTAAACTGAGTGGCACCAAGCTCTA
>Ga0233414_10000667_pt1 | contig 13896 bp, 17 predicted proteins | sample Na_anoxic_10_MG_FD_189020 | JGI IMG/M metagenome (GOLD analysis project Ga0233414, IMG submission 189020) | Seawater microbial communities from Saanich Inlet, British Columbia, Canada - Na_anoxic_10_MG | ecosystem: Environmental > Aquatic > Marine > Inlet | place: Canada: British Columbia...
AAATGATCTTGACATACTTCATACGCTTCTTCTATACTACCAGAATCTAATAGCTTATTAACTGCGTAAATAGCTTGTTTTATTCTAGCATCAGCTTCATCAGAACTGTTACCATCTCTTTCCATGAGAATTTTTTTAATCTTGCTCATCTTCAAAGTCCTCCTCTATTTGCGTGATTTGTGACTCTAGATCTACCATTGGACCACCACAATATGAAGAACTATTTAGCGCGCTAAGTATATGAGCATGCCAATAACTGCTTGCTGCTTGCTGTTTATACTTAGGTAATAACTTCAAAGCTTCGTTAGCTAACTCTTTTATTTCTTCTTGTATTTCACGTAATCTTTCAATTTGTTCGTAAGTCATGCTAAACTCCTGTTATTAGTTTTAAAATTTTTGACAGCCAACTTTGTACTTCTGTATACGTAGCTAAATATATCAAGAAAGACACAACTAACATGAGCCCTACAACGGTTAGGCATTTTATCCGTTGTAAGGTTTTCTTGAACGTAAAAATCGAAGCACTAATCTTCATCATCATCCTCCTTGTCATCATTCTCTTCCCATGATCTTACTATGTCTGCTACTTGTTCATCGCTTAGTAAGTCAATAAGTTTTTCAATAAGATCTTCTTCTGACCAACCCGAGAACTCATCATAGAGTCTTTGTTGGATGTATTCTTCGTCTTTATATTTGCTACAAGTCATGTTAACCTCCTATTGTTGTTGTCTATAACCTTTTTTAATGCATTTTTTGACCCAACTTAGCATGTATTTTGTATCTTGTAAATCACAGTCATGCGCAAATCTAACTTCATCTACAACTACTTCTGTGTAATCTTTCTTGTACTTTACGACAAGTTTGGTTTTCATCAAGGTTATCGATAAAAACTCATAAACTGACTCCCATGTTGAATCAGTTTCTACTCCCATGACATAATCTTCTTTGGCTTTTTCAATCAACTCATTAACTTCTGCTACTTTTTTAGCTAAATTCATACTAACCTCCGATATTTGATACTAAGTCTTTATAAGCTTCTGCACTAATTTTATCAGTACAAAATAACTTTGTGTAATTATCACACTTAATTTCATTGGTAATTTGTTCATCATCAGTTGTGTAGTCCCAATCCAATGACTCACTACACCATCCGACGTTCTCAGAGTAGCAGTTGTTACTCATCTGGACGTTATTTCCCTTTAGCGATAGTATACTCACTAACACTAATAAATACGCTGTTGTTTGCAAGAGTTTCTTCATAATATTCTCCAATCATTAGTAAACAATTAATAGGACACCCACCGTTGTAGATGCCCGTTTAATTACTTACTACACAGGCATCTCAAAAGGTGGATTAAGCGAATCAAATGTCACATTAACATTGTTTAGCGTGAACTTAATTGCATAGTTATCTAATCCATCCATAACCGATTTTTCCCAAGTAACAGTTATTTCTTCATCTCTAAATGCCCATAACCAGGTATGAACATAACCATACTCTTGACTTATTTCATTTGGATCTTGAGCATGATAGTCATCGACCATCATCGTATTTGTCACTTGCCATGACCAATTTTCCCCTTCATACCAATTGAAAAGTTCTTCGACTGTACATACAAATGCTTTTTTCATGAGGTTACCTCTTACTTTAAATTTCTAAATTTACATAGTTTATGCTAACTGCGCATTCAAATAAAACTAACTTTCTACAAAAATCATTAAACTTATTTAAATTGAAGCAATCCTGATTAAAAATAGTCCACTTTTCAGGACTTTCTTTAAGTATAATCTCACCACCGTCACTACCATCTGCGTATGAATTAAACTCATAATCTATCTCACACTCGTTCAAATGAGTCATTACCTTAATTGTTTGGTCCCAATTCAACTCTAGATTACAGGTATTTTTATTTTTAAGCATGTATTCAAGAAGTACTTCCTTGAATTGACCTATAATAACTTCTTGCAGTGGTTCAACATCACCGCTGGTTAACTCATACTCTTCTGCTAGCTCAATAAAAATGTTGTCAACCTTTCGTTCAATAGCTTCATGCATTCCTTCGTGATTCATAGTAGCCTCCGCTGGCTCAATTAATAAAAAATCTCAACTGAGGCCAGCCGTTGTAAGGCTGGCCTCTATTCAAACTTCTTACTTTTTGAGTTTAAATATATCTCTCAAAATTGGATTGTCCTCAATCATTTTAAATATGAGGTCTACTCCAAACAATCCTAAATTCATTCCCCAGACAATCTTTGTCAACCAACTACTCTTATTCATCTAAATACCTCCTAATGTCTAGTTTCCTGGCTTCAGCTTCCTTTTTACTTATTCGTCCATAATATAAGTCATGAGCTAGCTTCCCACAATCAATATCACCGTTGTAGCATTGTGTGTCTGTGTGACAGTTCATCTCAACTATGCACTGGTTGTGGTACTCTTCGATCTCATCTGCCATGGACTGGTTACTGGTTACCCAATAAATTCCAGCCACTCCCACTATTCCTAGTGTAAGCCGTAGTAGCTTTCTTTTCATAATAGAACTCCGCTCTTGTTAATAAAAAATCTCAACTGAGGCCAGCTTACAACGGCTGGCCTCTATTCAAACTTCTTATTTGGCGATAGCTTCAGCTTCCATTTTCCTTATAGCTTCTCTACATGCCTGCCTTTCAGCATCAAAGTCATAATTAAATTCAAAATTGGCTCTAAATTCTTCTTGCATTTTCCTAAGTCCCTTATTTTGGAGCTTGGAAAAAATCTCATCCAATCTTTCCTGTGACTCACATGTGCTGGCTTCAAACTCAACATAGGTTCTGGCTATTCCTTTCAAATCATTTTTGAAAATTGATGCCACGATAATAATCTCATCGAAATAATTAACAATTGAGTTGACTTCATAATTTCCTTTTTCATTAAGGAAAAAAATTGTTGTTGCTTCTACATTTTGAGTTTTAATTTCAGTCATAATTGCCTCCAAAGGCATAATTAATAAAAAGTCTCAAAAAGAGCTAGCTCCAAACCGGCCCCTATTCAAATTTTTCATTAATTTTCCAGTTTTAAAGTTTCAATATTTTCCAATTCAAAAATTTCTTCAAAAGAAATTTCAATGGTGCCTTGGATAATAATAATTTCAGAATTTGGTTGAAATTCAAAATTAATGTTTTTTTCAAAAAGTTGATTAATAAAGTTTTTAATTTCCATAATTTTCTCCAAAAATAAAAAATAATAAAATAATAATAAAAATAATAAATTTAATATTTAAAATATTAAAAATATTAAAATTTAATATTTTAAAAATATTAAAAATAATAATTAATATTCTTAAATCTATTATATATTGATTTTTTATATTTGTACATAGGAAATTATATATATTTTTAATTTATTTTATAAGGTATTGAAATTATTAGATTTTTGAATCAAAAAAATATTTATTAATAAATATATATATAAATATTAATATATTATATAAATATAAAGCATATGTGAGTGCGTCACAATTAAGCAGGGGTGCGCAAAAATAGAATATACGTATATTCCTATTAATTTAATATTTTTTTCGAATGTGATTAAATTTAATAATTAATGGAAAATTAAATAATTTTAATTGGAATTATTAATGGAAGATTAAAATATTTTAATTGGAATTAAGTATATTAATTATTATTATATTTTATGTATCATTAATTGCATGAAATATTAATTAATTATTTTTTATGTATCAATAATTATATGGAATATTTAAGATATAAATTTTAATGATCATTAAAATAATTTTATATTTTAATTTTAATGTGCAATAAATAAATTTTATGTATCAATAATTGTATGGAATATTTAATATATAAATTTTAATAGGCATTAAAATAATTTTAATATACAATAAATAATATTAATGTATCATTAAATGAATTAATATGAATTAATTATTTTTTATGTATCATTAAATGAATTAATATGAATTAATTATTTTTTATGTATCATTAAATGAATTAATATGAAATTATATTATTTTAATATTGAATTATATTATTTTAATACGAAATTAATTAATATGGAATTATATTATTTTAATATTGAAGCATATAATTTTAATATTCTGTTAAATGGATTAATATGAATTAATTATTTTTTACGTTTCATTAAATGAATTAATATGAATTAATTATTTTTTACGTTTCATTAAATGAATTAATATGAATTAATTATTTTTTACGTTTCATTAAAATAATTTTAATGTGCAATAAAATTTAATATTTTTATTATCATTATATCATAATTATATCTAAATTATATCTAAATTATATCTTAATTATATCATAATTATATCATAATTATATCTAAACTATATAAATTTAATAATTAATTAATTATTAATAATTCTTTAATATGCATTAATAATTTTTTAATGTGTATTAATAATTTTTTATTAACTATTAATTATTTGTAATTAACTATTAATTATTTTTTATTAACTATTAATTATTTTTTATTACGAAACCTCGACCATAAAAATAAAATTTTGCAAATTAAACATTATTATTTTATTAATAAGTAATAAATAGTTTAAAATAATAATTAAAATTTATTAATTATAAATAAATATTTTTTTATGGATTATTAAGTGATATAATGTGTATAAATAATAAATAATTTAAATATAGATTATTTTAATGCATATTAAAATTATTTAATTATATATCCAATAAACAATAAATAATAATAAATTAATGCGCATTAAATAAATTTAAATATATATACAATAAATAATAAATAATAATAAATTAATGCGCATTAAATAAATTTAATTAATAATTTAAAAAATTATAATTTCAATAATATTTATTTATAAATTAGTATTATTATTAATTAATTTATTGAATTATATATTAAATAATTTTAATTATTAATTATTTATTTTGAAATAATTATTATTTAATTCATATTAAATAAATATTATTAAGTATTAAATAAATATTATTAATAATTAAGTATAAAAGTATATAATTTATAATAATTAATATATAATTAATATATAAATAATATATATATAATATATAAAAGTATATAATTAATATATAATTAATATATAATTAATATATAATTAATATATAATAATCTATTATTGGTATATAATTAATATATAATTAATATATAAAAGTATATAATTTATATATAATATATATATAATATATATATAATTAATATATAATATATACATAATTAATATATAATTATTGCCTAATTATATATAATTATATATAATTATATGCGTCCAGTACCCTCTCGGTCTGCACAGTATTTTGGAAAACTTTGATCCTAACAAAAGCCTAACAAATATAAAGCTGGTCTACAACGTTTAGAACTCGGCACGTACTTACAACCTCTTAATTCTTCTGCTTGCATCTCATTTGTTTTCTCATTGGAAAAAATTTCTCTAGCCCCCCCTCTCTCCCTCCATAAATTTATTTTTCATATAATAATGATATAAAATATTAATATTAATAATATAAGAGATATATATATATATATATATAAGTATATTGATAAAAAGAGATTGAGAAAAGTTTTCTCTTTAAATTCACTTGAATTCATTAGTGTCAAGTGCATCTGATCGTCTTCAATGACCGTTGTAAATAATCTGCAAAAAATAAATGTACATTTATAAATAATTGTGATATAATAATACGGAATTCACCCGCGCGTCAAAAAAAAAGCGTCACTATGAATTCATATGAATATCATAAGTATTTGAAATGACTAATGTATTGAACACCACTTGATATTCGTATGAATTCTTCTAGTTTTTGAATCTTGACAATCAAGTGAAACTTTTGAGTTTTTGCGCGTGTGAGTGTCAAAATTTTTAATACCGTTGTAATCGGAGAAGCAAATGTCGAATCAAAAAAGTCTAAGGTCGAGTGAAAGTAACCAAAATGTAAGTACAGAGAGTCTAAGGTCGAGTGAAAGTAACCAAAATGTAAGTACAGAGAGTCTAAGGTCGTTACAAAATGATCAAATTCCGCCAAGGTCGTATCCCAAAAGTGATAATTTGAAGGTTAATGAGAACTATGAGGCATTCTGGGGTACAATGATGAAGTCAATTCCGCTAATGTTTTCATCACCTCAGTATACTACATTCCACGTACAAATCAAAGATGAGCATCTAAAACTAGTACAAGATCAAATCTTACTATGTGCTGACATGTTCGGTTTTACTTCTGAAAATGTGAAGCCTAATTTGTACATGTTCTGTAGAAATACAAAAACCGTTGTAATATCACTGCAAGACAAATCTGAATTAAATAGGAATATGGAGTGGAGACAAATATATAAACCGTACGTCTCTAAGTACGGAGTGTTTTCAACACTAAACACAAAATCACTCCATAAGATTATATATTCAGAGATAAAACCGTTCGTCCTTGATAACAGAGATTTACCATTTATACACGTCGCCGTGTACGATCAAACAAAAACCGTTGTAGGTTGGTTCATAGCAGATCCTCAAGCAGAAGCAATAATCAAAGACAATAATCTTTACTTCGTATACCAAAATGGTAGACCATACTGCAGTAAATTAAAAAAGTACGCTGTAGAACTATTTTTTGAAAGAAATGAAGATGAACAGTTCGTACCAATTAACAGCTTTAATGACTTACGCTTCAGAAGTATAGGAGTAGGAGACTTCGGAGTAAAATTTTTAGCGTCAAGGGACACTAAAGTAGAAAGATCATCCCTCGCTACTCCAGTTTATGCCTTGTCGATTGAAAACTATTACGTAGAATATACTAAAGGTTTCAGGCACGAGAACGAAGATATAGCGATGACCATCGATACTGACGAGTTAATCTACTAAACCGTTGTAACACAACTAATTTCTTGCAAAAAACTTTAAATCTTATTAGAATTCTGTAAAAAATAATTTTACATTATAGTCGACTTGGTGTATAATATGAGTAGATTATATTTTATTTATATATAATGGAGTCAGTTATGCTAAAGCATAATGATCTAAACGCAAAAGAAGCTCTTTTTGTTGAGAAGTATCTAGAGTACGGAGATCCATATGGTGTCCAAGCTGCTAAAGAAGCAGAAAAAGGTAGATCTCATATGGAAGCTTATTTCTTAACAAGACCAACTGTTGTCGCGAGAATTAGAGCGAACAATGGTCCAGAACCTATCGTTGTAGTAAAACCACTCGATACAAAAGAACATAAATTTCTTGATGTCTATTTAGAGACACTTGATCTTAAGGTTACAGCTGAAAGATGCGATATGCTGTATCGCGTTGCAAGAGAATGGATGAAAAGACCTCATTTTAAGCACGAGTTAACAAACAGACTTAATGAGATCAGGCATAATAGCATTATTAAAGGTGAAGAAGTGATTGAAGAGTTAGCAACTATTGCTTTCGCTGACATTACAGATTTTTGCTCATTCGATAATCAATCAATTACAATAAAAAATTCTGCTGATATTGCTAATTCTAGTGCATTGTCTGAAGTATCACAAGGTCAGCACGGTATAAAAATTAAAATGCACAACAAGATGAATGCACTTGAAAGTCTTGCAAAATATCTTGGCTTGTTTAAGGAGCGTATAGAGCTTACTGGTAAAGACGGTGCTCCAATTCAAATTGAAAGTCCACTTGATTCACTTAATGATAAATTGAACAAGATTGGTAAAAATAATTCGAATAGAGACGCCCTAGACAAAACGTTGAATAAATAATAAACCCACCGTTGTAGGACACCACATGAGCGCTAATACAAATACAGCAGCAAAACATTTAGACAAATCTAAAGCTGAGCTATTAGCTGAGTTACCTGAATGTGAACGTAAAGAAATATTATCATCTTACAGTGAGTCTGAGCTTAATCTTTTAAACTGTGATTGGGATTTCTGGGCAAGACCTAAGCAACAAATTCCAGCAGGTAATTGGTTAACGTGGTTAATTCTTGCTGGCCGTGGTTTTGGTAAGTCCCGCACAGGCGCAGAAACAATAATTCAATGGCAAAATCCACAAAAAAATTCTCAAAGTCCACTTAGCATAAAAGGTTATAGTCATTTTGCTTTAATCGGACAAACTACTGCTGATGTTAGAGATGTTATGCTTGAAGGAGAGAGCGGAATAGTTACTGTTGCTCCTTTTTACAATAAACCCAGGTACGTTGCTTCTCGTCGGGTTCTAGAGTGGCCTAACGGCGCTCAGGCTCATCTGTACTCTGGTGATGAGCCAGACCAGCTCAGAGGTCCACAGCACATGAAGTCTTGGGTCGATGAGCTGGTCAAATTCAAATATGCCAATGATACATGGGATATGATGGAACTTGGTCTTCGTTTGGGAGATGCACCACAAGCAGTAGTTACTACAACACCAAAACCAACTAAAAAGATAAAAGAGCTTTTTGCTGATGAAGACACTTTTGTTACAACAGGATCTTCGTACGAGAATATCGGTAATTTAGCAGAGAGTTTTATCAAACGTGTAATTAAGAAGTATGAAGGAACAAGACTTGGTAGACAGGAATTGTATGCTGAAATACTTGGTGATGTTGAAGGTGCATTGTGGAATGCGAAAGATATAGAAAGGAATAGAGTAGATGTAGCCCCCTCGTTATCACGTGTCATCGTGGCGTTAGATCCATCCGTGACCAATAAGGATACTAGTGATGAGTGTGGGATCGTGGTTGCTGGCAAGGATAAATATGGACGCGCTTTTATATTAGAGGACGCATCCGGCAAAATGGCATCTAAAGATTGGGCTGCGAAGGCTATTGAGTTGTATCATAAGTATAGAGCAGACTCTGTAGTAGCAGAAGTAAACAATGGCGGTGATCTTGTAGCAACTGTTATTAATCTTATAGATCATAGAGTACCTGTTGAAACTGTTTGGGCATCAAGAGATAAATATACAAGAGCTACTCCAGTAGCAGCTACATACGAGCAGAATAGAGTTTGTCATGTTGGTCTATTTAGTGAACTTGAAACTGAATTGACTGAGTGGGAACCTGGGCAGCCTTCCCCAAATAGACTCGATGCCGTTGTATGGGCTGTGACTGACTTGCTACTTGAAGAAAAAGAAGAACTAGGGAAATTAATACCAATAAATAGGCCATTCTAATGTCAATAAAATATGATTTAAGTATGGTTAAAACCATATTAGCTGGTATAATTCTATACAATAATGAAACTAATTTATTAGCTTTGTCTGCTAAATACGAGCGTTTTATTGCTAGTTCTAGTGGGGTTCCAATATTTTCAAGGACATTTGACGATGAAACAAAGATAAATAACCAAATAAATAATGACTTTATTGGTGATGTAATTGATACTAAGCTCGGTTACATGATATCTATACCAATTACTTACAACTATGAAATTGGTACGCTTCAAAAACGTGACGGTAAAAATCCCACTGTTGTAGATGAGAACATGATGAGTGTAGAGCAAGAAGTAATCGATAACTTTATAAAGAAAAATAATATAGATGACTTGAATCTAGAAACTGTTAAGTTTACTTCAGTCTGTGGTACATCTCCAAGACTTTTTTATATAGATACAGATGGTGAAATTGCAGCATTAAATTTTAAACCTTGGGAAGTAGTGTATGTTTACAATGATTCAGAAACTAAACTACTTGCAGCTGTAAGATATTATATTGAAACAGTAGTCGATAATGAGTTCAATCAAAAAAGTTTAATTAAAGTTGAATTTTATACAGATAATGAAGTGCATTATCTTATAGAAGAGACTATTGATAATGACGGTTCTACTGCTGCTGAACAGAGTACATCTTCAATTCCAAGATTTGAATATGATGAATCAGTAGAAGGTGGACCAGTACAGAAACATGGATTTAATAGAGTTCCAATTACTGAGTACGTAAATAATGAAGAACGTCAAGGTGATTGCGATAAAATATTACCGCTTATTGACGCTTATGATAGAATACTATCTGATCAAGCGTCAGAAATAGAACAATTCAGATTAGCATACTTAGCTGTATATGGGCTAGAGGCTACAGATGAAGATCTCGCTAAACTTAAGCAGACTGGTGCATTTAAGATGACAGCAGACGGTAAAGTAGAGTTCATTACCAAAGACATGAATGCTACTGCGCTTGAAAATCTAATTTCTAAGTTAGAAGAAAACATCTTTAAATTCGCAAGATCTGCTAATTTTAGCGATCAGAGCTTTTTTGGTAATCTTTCAGGGATTGCTATTAAATATAAGCTGATAAAGCTAGAACATAAATGTTCTGTTACTGAAATGAAAATGAAAAGAGCTGATTTAGATATGTGGGACATCATATCAGATGCATATGCTAAAAAACGCGTATTTTTTGACCCATTCAGTATTGCTAGAACATTTACAAGAAAAATTCCTGTCAATCTTTTAGAAGAAGCTAGAATTCAACGCGAATTAAAAGGATTAGTATCGAATGAAACAAGACTGGCACTTGCATCATTTGTTACTAATCCTCATAAAGAGATCCAGAAAATACAAAAAGAAATGGAATCAGGTATTACTTCAATGCTTGATAACTTTTATGATACACTCGAAGATGTAGCTCCTGACGAAGGCACAATGTCAGATAATGAGCAATTTAATGAGTGGAGACTAGAACATAGGAATTCAGGAAAGGCTCCAGAGGCCATAAACGACGATGAAAGCAACAACTAGGAGATTATTATGAACGAAGAACTTATTAAAGCATTTGAACTAATTGATGGTACAATTGGTGGAGACAATCAAGAGTTAAAGACAGAGTTAACAACTAAATTAGCTGGTTATTCAAAATCAGATCTTAACCTTGATAATGTAAAGAAATTTTTAGCTGAAAATGAAGCTGGTACTGAGTACCATGGAAATACATTAGCAACTGCTAAAAAAGATGCAATTGATAAGCACATGAGTAGTGAAGAGTATCTTGCTGCAGTAAAAAAAGCAGTAGATATTAAAGAAGAAGAAGTAAGAAAAGAATTTAACAAAGATCTTACTCCTGACCAGAAAAAAATTAAAGAACTTGAAGAAAAGCAGAAGAATATGGATTCAATGTTATTACAAAAAGAAATTTCATTTGAAGCTGCTGGACTTTTACAAGATAAAAAGCTACATAAAGATATGCTTGAGTTCCTTATTGATGGAACTAGTATAGAAACTACAAAGTCAAATGTAGAAAAAATGTCTACACTTGTAGATACTTTGGTTAAACAAGGTGTAGAAGCTGAGTTTAAGAAGATTGGAAGAGATCCAAACAAAGGCAATAAGAACACACCACAAAAAATTACAAAGAAAACACTCGAAGATCTTGCTGCAAAAGCAAGAGCTACACGTAGAGTAGAGGACAGAGTTAAGTACGCAGAAAGTAAAAAATTATATCAGCAACAAACTAACAATTAATTAGGAGGCTACAATGGCTCAGATTTATTCAAGTAACCTTATTGGTGTAAAAGATTCAGTCGTAGATGAGTTTCTACTTCTTAGTCATTACATGATACCACTTCTTTCTATCTTAGGCTTTGGCCCAGAAGTTGGTAACACTACTCATGAGTGGTTTGAAGATGAAATGTTTGCAAAGAGCGATGTCGTAAATAATAGCGCTGTTGTTCTTGTAGGTGCTACTACATTTACAGTAGTAGATGGTTCTAAGTTTAGAGTCGGGCACGTTGTACAACCTGCTGGATCTGATGAGTTGATGCTTATTACAGGTATTTCAACAAATGTTCTTACAGTAACAAGAGGCTATCAAGGTACAACAGCAGCACAGTTTGCTGATAGTATCGTACTTCACATTGAGTGGATTGATGGTGCTGAAGGTAATACTGCTAGAGCAGCTCGTTACAAAGCAAGAACTTCTGTTACAAATTATACTCAAATTCTTGATGAAACTGTTGAGATCAGTGGTACAGCTGAAGCAGTTCTCCAGTATGGAATTGATAGTGAGTATGAAAAAGAAAAACAGAAAAAGCTTGAAGAACTCGCATGGCAGCTTGAAAATGCTCTTATCAATGGTAAGAAGTACTCATCAGGTACAAACAAAAAGATGGGTGGTATCAGAAACTTTATTACAACAAATGTGACAAATGGATCATCAGCAGATATTACTATGGCTATGGTAAATTCAATGGTCCAAGACGTTGTAGATACAGGTGGAATGAAGACAGGTGGACGTTATGCATTCATGGGTCATCCAACTCAAAAAAGAATGATTGGAAAACTTTTTGATGATGATGTTGTTGTACCTCACCAGGATACTACACGTGGTCTTACTGTAGACGCTTTGAGAACTGACAATGGTACTTATCCTATCATTGTTAATGACAACTTGAGAAACAATGAACTCATGTTTATCGATCTTAATAGAATCTCAGTAAAAGCTTTGAGAACAAGAAATTGGGCTCATACTTTCATGGGAAAAACTGGTGACAAAACTACTGGAATGATTGTTGGTGAATTCACACTTCAGTTTGAACAGGAGAAAGCTCACTCAAGACTTTATGGTCTTGACACTGCATAGTAGTAATAAATAATATAGCAGCTCTTCGGAGCTGCTAAAATTGGAGATAGAGATGGCAAAAGAAACTAAAAATGCTTCAGTAGCATTTTACTGCAAAAGATACAAAGAACTAAAGACTTTGGTAGCAGGTAGAAAAATCTGTTTTTCAAATCATCAGTACACATCTTCAGAACCTGTAGTAATAGCTGCACTTGATAAGATTGATGATATAGAAAGATACGACGAGTTTTTAAAGAAATCTACAGTAAAAGTTAACGCAACTGTGATGGCTAGACTCGAAGAAGAAGTAAAAGAAGAACTCAAAAAAGATCTCAAAGAAGAAGTCAAGCTTGAACTTGAAGCAGAACTTCGTGAAGATATAGAAGCAGAACTTAAAGCAAAATTGAAAATCAAATAAATATCCACACTGTTGTAAGGAGAGAGCAATGGGAAAAACTATTATACCTCTTGCTATTAAAGCAAGTTTTTCTGGAAGTACAAGTACCACACACACTGTCACAGATGTATGTGAAGCTCTCTCTGTTGTCAATAGAGGTGCTACAGATGTAACTGTAACAGTTGAAGACATCTCAGTCACAGTAGCAGCAGACGAAACTTTTAGTGGAGCATTTAGAGACTTCACAGCAGTAATTGTAACTGCATCAGACGCTTATGCATTAGTTGTTATGGGTAGATAAATGAATATATATGGTTTTGGACATCTTAAAGATAAAATAACGAATGCGTTTAATAAGTATAGTTTCCAGAGTAAATGGGGAAAACCAAGCAATTTACCTCCACTTAGTTCTTATGTACTTTCATGGTTATTTAATAGAAAGCTTGGTTTTGATGATTCAGAATTATATACAGAGGACAGAGCCACAAGTCCTTCCTCTTGGACAGTAGAAACAAATGCTGTGCAAGGTAATGGTACAAGTTCGGGTATAGATTTTGGAAAAACATTACTCGCAGGTGCTGCAACTTTTGACTTTAGAATCAAGTTTGAAACTAGTAGTGATATAACCACACAGCAACAGTTAGCTGGTGAACGTTATACGAACAACGCTCAATTTTATATAAGTGGTGGATCTCTTTATTATAGGTTCACAATTGGTGGTGTTAGTGAGTTACACATACAAGCTGGTTTAGCGATTAATACAACATATGAAGCACGTGTGACTTATGACGGCTCTAATATGAAATCCTATTTGGATGGAGTATTGGTTGATACTGAAGTTGCTTCAGGTACAGTGGATGTTACAGATGGACACTTTGCTTTGATGTGTGCTGTAAGAGCTTCTGACGGTAATAAAACAAAATTTTTTAATGGTGTAATGTATGACGTGCTATTGATTGTTGACGGCACAACAGTCCTCCACACTCCACTCAACGA
>Ga0233414_10000668_pt1 | contig 13870 bp, 12 predicted proteins | sample Na_anoxic_10_MG_FD_189020 | JGI IMG/M metagenome (GOLD analysis project Ga0233414, IMG submission 189020) | Seawater microbial communities from Saanich Inlet, British Columbia, Canada - Na_anoxic_10_MG | ecosystem: Environmental > Aquatic > Marine > Inlet | place: Canada: British Columbia...
TTTCCGGCGCCTTTCATACCAGTATCAACTAGAATGTACCCATTGCGGCACTCCAGCAGGTAGCTGTTTGAGCCTCCAAGCTTCAGGGTTTCAATTTTAATATTCCCCATATTCAATCTTCAAACTCCTCCGGATGTTTCCTTATTAATTCCTCTATCCCTTGTTCCCTGTCTGTTCCCCTGAGCCGTTCAACATAACCTGCGAGTTCTCCTTTTGCGTGAAAAGGTCCGCCGTCCCGGATTGTCTGCCATAAGGGATCTACAGCATCTTTCTTTGTTGCCATCATCCTGCCATGCCAGTTAAATATCCTCCAGGCTCCCTCATGGCACTTTTCAGGATATTCCTTTGCCAGGTCGTTCTGTTCGTATGGATCCTCCGTCACATTAAACAGCATTTCATCCGGGAACAAATGGTATCCATCGTGATATGTCTTCATATACAACCAGTCACCGAAACGGACACTTCTCTGGGCAACATGCACACATTGCTCAAGTATCAGTTCTTCCCTGCCGCAATCTTTACCCTGCAGAGCCAGAAGATACGACTCCCCTTCCCAAGACGGCATGCATTTCTGGTCAAGTAGTTTAGCAAGTGTCGGAGCCAAATCAAGATTGTAGTGCAGACCATCGTCAGAAATTCCCTTTTCCATCCCAGGCCATCTGATAATCATAGGAATCTTAGGTGTTATGTTGTCAGCAGTACCATGTTCTCCCCAGATGCCAAGTTCCCCCATATTTTCTGCATGGTCAGCGGTAACAATCACGGCAGTATCATCCCAAACACCCTTTTCTTTCAATGAGTTGATAATCTGCCCGATATGGCTGTCCATGTATTTGATTCCACAGTCATATCCATCCATCATTATCTTTGCACCCTCTAAACCAGAGATACTGCCCGGATATTTAGGATAATCCGGCCATGGGGTGCAATTATACATATGTATGTCATTTACACTGTGAGGGCCGATTTTTTTAGCATGTTTTTGCATTACTTCCTCAGTAATCCATTCAGGAATCGGTTCATTCTCAAACGGATTGCCGAATTCGTCAGGCGCACGGTAAGGCCCATGGGCATCCCAGTAGTTAATATGAAGGAACCAATTGTCCTCCATAGCATTTCTATCAAGCCAGTCCATTACGACAGGTGTCACATCCTCGGCTGATTCCATTCCACCTTTGCCGGTGTTATGCATCTCGTTGAAACCTGAATAGAACCAATATGCGGAATGTCTTTCTGCAAATGGGCTTATTGACACTGTTTTGAATCCTGCTTTTCTAAGCATTGCGATAAGGGATTCATTGCCTATCTCACTGGTAAAACCCCTGTCCGCACCCTCTTTATCAATATCCGCTGTCGAACCACCGTGGTTGACTATACCGCTATGGATTCCGAATTTACCTGTTATCAAAGCCGCCCTTGAAGGAAGACATGGCGCATTCGGAGTGTAATAATTATTGAACCTGACGCCTTCTTTTGCAATTTTATCAATATTCGGAGATGTGTCCCTAAGGTATCCATAGCACCCAAGATGGTCAGCTCTCAGCGTATCCAAATCTAAAAATAAAATTCTCATGACATACTCCCTATTTAAATAAACCAATTATTGCCGGAATGTATATGATAAGCCCAATAAGAACCGCTAAAATTGAACTGACCAAAACAACGCCTGCGGATATATCCTTGATTTTCCCTGCTAAAGGGTTATAATCAGGGCTGATAAGGTCAACTAACTTTTCAAGGCCTGTATTAATCATTTCACCTACAAGAACCAGACCTCCGGCGAATATTATAACCGCTGTTTCAGCAAAATTAAGGCGCAAAATGAAAGCTGCGGCGGTCGCAAGAACAAAACATACAAGTTGAATCCTGAAATTTCTCTGGGTCTGGAAAATATAGATTATTCCTCTAATGGCATCCCTAAAACTCTTAATGATTTTCTTACTGGTTTTCTTCATGACTTACCCCAACAGTTCATATTTACTGTCCTTTTCAATGATATCCTTTTTCTCTCCCCTTTGCAATTCTACAAATAAGCCCAAGGTAAATTTGCACTCTATTATGCAATTTCATAACAGCAGCCCCAGGAAAATGCTTGTTATGATATTATTAACTTATGAAAAATGTAATTCTTTTATTTGCTGATGATATGCGTTATGGGATGATTGATAGTCATGAAGTTTTTACACCTAATCTGGAACGAATGGCCAAAATGGGAGTAATGTATGAGAATGCCCACATTCCGGGTGGAACAAGCGGAGCAGTATGTATGCCGAGTAGAGCAATGCTACACACAGGAAGGTTGCTTGAAGGTCTTGCAAAGGCAGGCAGATATATTCCTAAAGATCATTTAATGCTAGGTGAAATTTTACGTGAAAACGGATATGAAACCCATGGAATCGGGAAATGGCACAATGGAACGGAATCTTACGCGAGAAGCTTTTCAAGCGGAGCTGAAATTTTCTTTGGCGGTATGGATGACCATTGGAATGTCCCTGCAAATAATTTTGATCCTTTAGGGAAATATAACAAAAAAATATATAAATCAAGGAATCCATATAACACCAACGAAACAATTGAATATAGCTGCGACCATATAACTCCGGGAAAGCATTCTTCGGAACTCTTTGCAGATGCCACAATCAGTTTTCTTGACAATAGAGATAAAGCAAAACCATTTTTTCTATATACCGCATTCATGGCCCCGCATGACCCAAGAACTATGCCAAAGAGATTTCTTGATCTGTATGATAAAGAAGATACTAAACTGCCTGAAAACTACATGCCGTACCATCCTTTTGAATTCTGTGGCACGGATACACGAGATGAAAGACTTGCACCGCATCCCAGAACTGAACATATTGTAAAGAAACATCTGACAGAATATTATGCAATGGTATCGCACCTTGACGACTGCATTGGTAAAATTATTAACAGGCTTGATGAAGAATCTCTTCTTGAAGATACCATTTTAATATTTGCAGCAGACAACGGACTTGCTGTGGGCAGCCATGGACTGATGGGAAAGCAGAATCTATATGAACATAGCATCCGGGTTCCGTTAATCATGGCAGGACCCGGATTACCCGGAAGAGAAAGACGGTCTGAACCTGTCTTAATAGCTGACCTTTATCCTACAATACTTGATTTTCTGGGACTTGCAAAGCCTGGGACATGTGCTGCAAAATCACTGGTTCCAACTTTCATAAAGGAAATTAAAATTCGAGACAGCCTTTTCCTCCGATACAGGAATCATGTAGCGGGACTTAAAAAAAATGGCTTCAAGTTAATCAAATATATTTTGCCTGACGGACCATTGGTTTCGCTTTTCGACCTTACTAAGGACCCGCTGGAAATGAATGATCTTTCAGGCAATCCGGAATACTCCGGCAGAATAACTTCAATGCTGTCTGAAATTGATTCAAACTGGGAAATACTTGATATTTAATAAGTGTTTTATTGAACAAGAAAATTAAGTTTATAGCAGTTACCGCTGTGTGTTTTCTTATCTGCTAACATCAGTTTTCATTGTCTTTGTTGAAATTAAAAATATAATCAAATAGAACAAAGACTATAGAATCTTTAAATTAAACTGACTAGTTCATATTTTCTTTTTTTAATGTATTTTCCATTCGCATACTGATTTTCAACTCGCCCGACATACCCTCTTTATAAATCATCAGTCTGTTTTGAGCTGTATCAGGATGGGATAAAAACTCTACTTCGGTTTCACATCCCTCTGGAATAGACACAAATAACCGGCCGGTCTTTCCTTGTATAATCGCAAAATCATTTACCAATTCAATCTCAAGGGGACTGTTAAGAATCATAACTACCCCCTTCCCTTTCTCAAGAACAAAATTATCGATAATATCGAGTTCTTCCGGTGAAGTGCTTATAATAGAACGTTTCCAGAGTTTATACCACCCGTCCCATCCCGGCGTTAAATCAATTTCAGCTTTTACAAAAGACTCATCACCGGATGCAGAAGGCAATATGTCAGCCCCCAATGGATTTTCAGGGTAAGGAATCTCTGTGGCACCATATGGAACCAGCATGTTATGCCTATCGGGGGCTTTAAGTTCAATACTCAGCGGATTGTCATACGAACAAATTCCCGGATCCATCAAAAAGGTTTCACCATTATATTCATATATGAAACTTCCCTTATCGCAATGACCATGACCTGCCCCGGCTTTATTTCCTATAATGAATAATTTTGCATATCTATTATTCGTTTTTCTTAGTGAAGAGATATGCCCTGTTATATCCATTTTTAAAAATGGTCTGCGTTTAATTTCTTTTTTGGATATTTTATCATCAAAAACCCAGACCAACGGATTATTACCCATTCCACAGCGTTTTTTATGTTTACGATAAACATCAGGCCATACACTTTCGGGGAAAAAATATGCCATGAACACCAGATGAACTTTATATAGGTCACTAAATGATGGTTTAATTCTGTAACCGGCATCACAAATTGGTACAAAATCCTTAAATTGGTCAGTTGACTCAATAGCTTCTCCAAAATTGACTGTGGCATTAAGTTTTTCCGGTATTAAATCTTTCAAGTTGATACTTCTTGAACGCGAGTAGATATATAAAGCTAATAGAGCATCACGTCCAACGCATGAAAAGTATGCAGGACCTTCCAGGTAACCGCCGTCATCCTCAATAGTATTATTTATATTTTCCAGCACATCATCAAGGGCAATATCCATATACTTTTCAATTCTCGGGTAGTGTTGTAAAAGAACTGCATAAGCATACATCCTGCCTGGGCTAAACCAAGCCATTTGGTTGCAATGAAATATATACTCATATTTCCACGTATTATAATTAACATTGCCAAGCCCTTCTTCAGCCATCTTTCGCAAAATCAACTCGCGGCCTGTTAAAGTAAACATTTCTCCGGCAATATCCAGAATGAAAGCGCATTCATACAGACACAATGACTGAACAAAACATCTGTGGTTAAAAGAGCTTGTTGAAAAACCACATATAAACCCATCATCCCAATTATCGCATGATGCCAGAGACAGCGCATACCTTGCCGCAAGACGAAGCAGTATTTTGTCTTTATAAATAATGCCGGCAACAGCCGCATTTTCACCTTTTTTGAGAAGATAATTATTTGTATCCCGCTCGCGATTATATCGTGAATCTTTTAAAAAATTTACGTACTCATTAATATGTGTTTCCGGAGAATAGAAATTCTCTTCAAAAGTTATTTCTTTAAAAATATCTGCATCGTCATTGGCTTCTTTTTTAAGTCTATCTACCTTTTCTCTTAATCTTTCTATTTCGTCATTTCTTAATAAAATACCGTAGCTTGGTTTAAATTCCGGTTCAAAATCAATAGGTTTCAGGTGTTTTGTCCAAGTATCTTCATCAAAATCATTTTGGGCATCGATATGCTTCTTTAAAAGTGTTTTATTGGATAAGCCAATCCAATTGAACCATCCGCTTCCGTTACTTTCATTTTTAGCACCAATACTTATTTTTAAACTATTTATATTCTCAAGCTGTACAATATCCAGTTCATATTCATGTTTTTGCCCGTCTTTGCAGATAAATCTCCTGCTCATGGTCAGTTTGTTGTCTGAGGTTTCAACCAGCAGTATATTATCTTTTTGCAGTGCAGCAGACACAATAAGCATGTCATAATCCCGGGTCGATATATTATTATAATCCCTGGATACAGAAAAAGCGTATTCACCGGGAATAGTGCCTTTCCATTTGAATGACGCTGTGCACCATGTCTGATCAAATGAAACAGTGCTTGTGTTGATTTTTTCTATTTTCCATTTATTAAACTCACTGATTTCCGGATCCCAGAAAGGTTCTATAATTGATTCTGCAACATTTATATGAATTGGTTTCATTCAGCGCCCCCTTTATAGTTAATGCTTTTAACCAATCATGTAATATTTTAACACCCTAAGGGACCTAAGGGTATTCCATCTGCTTGGGCCTCCTGTTTTTTCCATGTCAAAATGAACTTGGCCGGCATGCTTGGCCTGTACCGGCCAGGTTCCGTCACTTCTGCGTTTCGCTAGAATAATATCAATTGCATCCTGCATCCTGATATCATAGTTCACATCGGCATATTGAAAATAATCAAGAGCACGGAGAATATCGTACTTCCATCTCGAGGGATATGAAAGCATGGTCATTCTTTTATCAATAACTTCACCCGTTTTATCGGATTTATACAACCTGTGCTCCAGTATAAATTCATGGCCGGCATCCATAGCACTCTTAATTTCACCCGTCCGGTATGTATAACCACTCTTAATAAATTCATTAAGCCCTTCTAAAACCCCGATTGTCGTATGGAGGGATGAATGCCTGGTGCTCCCTCTATAATATTCACAGTTCCATGCACCATCATTCATTCGTACCTTCAGAAGATAATCAATGATTTGTTTTAATTCCCCTTCATCACGTCTGAAAAAAGAAGCAATGTTCAGCATCATCCCATTTACGCATACATCGCTGTATGGGACTGTAATACCAATATTAATCCCCCCGTCCAAACCTACAGGCAGCCTGAACATTTTGTCTATACTTTTATGAATTATGGGAATATCAGAATTTATTCCAAGATTCTTCAGATCAAGAAGCGTATAGTGAGTGCTTATCCATTTCGGTTGATAATACCTGCTTCCCCATCCGCCTTCAGGTTTAGCCTTCGCAAGCATTATTGCACCCCAGCCTTCGGTTTCTATTCGATTTCTCTCTCTTATAAGTTCATTTTCAGGAGCAGAGCACAAGTCTCTAATTGCTTGGTATCTAATTGATGGGTCTCCGTTAAGCAGCCAATTGATGATGTCAGTTTTCATTTTTTATCCTGCGCCTTTCATGTAGAATCCACGGTAGATATGTCAGAAACCAAAAGCCGATTACAGCACCAAGGAGGGCTAATGCGAACCACGGCTGTCCAAGGGTAATGTTAATATGCTCCGGGATATAATGGATATGCATATAGTTTGCACCTTCTAAGGAAAAATTCAATATTGTAGCCACACCTGCAAGTCCGAATAATAGAAAAGATATCTTTGGCAGGTATCTGACATCAGGTTTAAAGCCATCGCTTGTAATCCATATAATTGGTACTGTAATAAGAAGTATATGCGCAATACTATAACGAAAAGTGTGCATGTGTATAATTGGGTATGCAAATATATTAGGCGCTATAAAGGCAGCCACACTGAATAAGCCGCATGCGTATGTAAATTCCTTCAGGTACCGGGAATTAGTAAAAATGGCAAAGGCTTCAATGAACAGCATTATTCTGCTTAATTCAAACGGAAGCGATTTGTCCAAAGTCCACTCGCCCAGCAGTATATACCATCCGCTCCTGACAACTTCACATAGAATTAAGATGACTGCAACAGTAAGCATAAACTTTCTTCGATTTTCTGTTTTTGTCTTTTGATAAAGTAATACGGTTAATGCAACAAGACCAAATGAAACAAGCATCCATGTAAGATGCGTGATGTCAAAAAACGAATATCCGGCTTCTTTGGGTATTCCGGTCTCATAAGTGAAAAAATACTTCCAATTATTCATTTTCAACCCTCAAACCAATTTAGCCACCCTCATCTCTATTTTATCATATAGTCCTACTCAATAGAATTTCATGGGTATTGCTTTAAATATAGTCAGAAATAGTATATTGTAATAATGATGATTAAAGAAAAAGACCTGGCAAAAAAGCTTAATAAAGACATAAGGGACTGGACTTCAGAGGTCAGGTCATTCCTGCTTCGCAGACCTAGAATGATTAAGCCTGTAATTAGATTAATGAAATCGCAGCAATCCGCTGCCAAAAGACGAAAAAGCAAATTAGATGACGGGCTTCATGTTCCTCCCTATATGATTCTTTCAGTGACCAAAATGTGCAACCTAAACTGCAAGGGATGCTATGACAAAGCCCACAATCGAACCGGCAAAGATATGTCCGAAGAAGCGCTTGACAGACTTCTTACTGAAGCTGCCGAACTTGGAACCGGCGTTATAATAACCGCAGGCGGAGAACCATTCATGCGACCCGGATTAATAGAAACAATGGATAGACATCCAAATTTATTCTTTGTAATATTCACAAACGGCTTACTATTGAACTCCCCGGAATATATAAAAAAAATAAAAAGACCGAACATTTACCCTGTTATAAGCATCGAGGGTAATGTGCATAATACAGATTCCAGACGAGGTAAGGGAATCTACGCAAAAGCCGGTGCGTCAATGGATATTATGAAAGTTGCAAACAAGCACTTCGGATTATCCGTTACTGTTACCAGAAACAACTTTAAAGAAGTGCTCAACGAAAGCTTTCAGACTGAGTGCCGTAAAAAAGGAGCATCTTCGTTGTTTTACATAGACTATGTTCCATTTCAGGAAGGAACCGAACATATTGAGCTTGATGAAGACAAACGCATTGAAATGCTGAACTGGCTGAACTCACATAAAAGAAAGGACATGCTGTCAGTTGCATTCCCAGGAGACGAAAAACCCTTCGGTGGTTGCCTGGCCGCAGGACGTGGGTTTGTTCATATCGCAGCGGATGGTTCAGTCGAACCCTGTCCCTTCGCACCTGTATCAGTAGAAAATGTGGTTGAAGTTGGCCTTGAACAAGCGCTTAAGTCCCCTTTCCTTAAAGCGGTAAGAGATAACACTGATATACTTGAAGACGAATCCCACGGCTGCGCCCTTTTCCACAAAAAAGAAGAGCTTGAATGCATTCGTAAATCAGCCCTTAACCAATCATCCGACGGATAGTTTGTTACTTATAAATCAATCACATAAATTGAAGAAGATTCATGCCACGGATGGTAGCCTTTACCTATTTTCTTCCATCCATATTTTTCATAATATCCGATATGATCTGTGCAAAGGTATAGTTTTTCAAAACCCAGCCTTGCAGCTTCTTTTCTGCCATGTTCCAATAACATGGAGCCTAGGTTCTTGCCACGTTCAGACTCTTCGATATACAGCGCTGCGAACCAAGGCCATACATCCTGCCTGCTAATAAAGTCATTCAATATAAGACCGAAACTACCGACTATTTCGTCGCCCCGAAACATCAGGTACCACCTTGGAAGATTCCCCTCAGTATCAATGCTGTTTCTTATGCAATCATCATAAATATTGTCGTCAAGAGGCCAATTTTTACAGTTATAACTAATAGCATTTTCAAGATATTCCGGATTATCGCTTACGCAGATGATTTTAAACTTATTCATAAAGCTTTGATATCCTCTCGTCAATTCTTCGGGTAAGACCATATATATAAGGTGTGAAATACTTAAGCCAGAAACCACGGGCCGTCGGATTGAAACTCTCAAAATCCACGCCCAAGAGTGTGTAATCCTCATGCATCAACTGCTTAATCATATATGCCAGTAGGTTTGTATAGATTCCCGTACCCCTGTACTCCTCTTTCATATATGCACCTTGGATATTTATCGTGCTTTCATTATCTCCTACAAAGCTTTCACCCTCATCCGTTAGTTTTATATATGCGATGGCATCTTCATTGTCCTCGGCTACAAAATATCTTCTGGGTGACTTTGAAATAAGCTCCAGGAATCTCTCCTCAGTATCCCTTAGGTGCGGCATGAACATTGGGCTTCTGTTTAGATGTCCAATGATACCATTCCGAAGCAAGTGAATTTTTACATACTCTTCTTCCTTGAGTTCCTTATATACAATTTCCCTATCGGTGGGCATCATGACAATTTCTTTCAAGGGTCTAATCGCATCAATTGTTCTCATTCCAAACCCATTGTGAAAAAAGCTTTCTATGGCATCATCGTCATGCGAATAGATTCCTATTGCATGTGACAGCACCCCTTCCCTGACCCAAATTGCAGCCGCAGCTTCATACAGCTGGGAATAGATTCTCTTCCGGTCTTTTCTTATTGCTCCATGGGCATTGTTGGGGATGTAAGTTCCCTTTGATGTGCCAAAAAAGTTATCAAACGGCTTTAAGCAGCACAGGAAACCGACCATCTTGTCATCCAAAAAAGCCACTACCCCAAGACCGTTGTCATACCTCACCGGGTCCGGAATCTCAGCCTCCACAGTTAGCTCCGGTACATGGCGGCATTCTTCAAGATAACATTCTTGCGCAATCTCCCTTGCCTTGGCAGCATGCTTCTTTTCAAACCTGATAATTTTATAATTTCTTCTCATGGAAAAAGACTATATCACCTCAACATTGATGTCAAACTATCAGCGGGCAAATTTTAAATATAACCAATTTAACAAAACAAAGTTGCTAAAGTCTGTGCTTTTGTTTATAATTGCCGGGGTATATAGAAGAGAACGGAGTAAATTTTGGCCAAACGAGAAGATATCAGGAACATTGCGATAATCGCCCACGTAGACCATGGAAAAACAACATTAGTTGACGAACTGCTCAAACAGAGCGGAACTTTCAGGAGCAACCAGCAGGTTTCAGAACGAATGATGGATTCAAACGACCTTGAAAGAGAGCGCGGAATAACCATTTTTTCAAAAAATACCGCTATTAACTACGCAGGTAAAAAAATAAACATCATTGATACCCCTGGGCATGCTGATTTCGGCGGTGAAGTTGAACGTGTGTTAAAAATGGTGGAAGGCGTACTTCTGCTGGTAGATGCATTCGAAGGTCCGATGCCTCAGACTCGTTTTGTCCTTAGAAAAGCAATGCAACTCAATCTGGTTCCAATCGTTGTAATCAATAAAGTTGACCGACCTGATGCAAGAGCTCATGACGTATATGATGAAATTCTCGATCTCTTCATAAGCCTTAACATCGAAGACAACCAGCTTGATTTCCCCATTATATTTACATCTGCAAAAGAGGGTTATGCATTAAATGCCATTGATGATACTCCGGAAAATGTAAAGCCTCTGCTTGATGCTATAGTTGAAAGCATACCAGCACCCGAAGGTGATAGAGAGGGTGATTTCCAGTGCCTGATCTCAAGCATTGGATATGATAACTATCTCGGCAGAATAGGAATCGGTAAAATATCAAGGGGACGGGTAACTGAGAACGATGAAATTGTCCTGTGCAAAAAAGAAGGCGAAATCATAAATTCCAGGGTTGTAAAACTATATACATTCGACGGTCTGAAAAGAGTTGAGACCGAAACCGCTTCAATGGGTGATATTATTGCATTTTCAGGAATCCCAAAAATCAATATCGGTGACTCTCTTTGTGATCTTGATAATCCCGACCCAATAGATTTTGTGGATATTGATGAACCGACAATTTCAATGATATTCAGCGTAAATAACAGCCCTCTCGCAGGTAAAGAAGGTAAATTCGTCACATCCCGGCATCTCCGCAACCGCCTTTATAAGGAGCTTGAAAGCAATGTCAGCCTTCATATAGAGGACACCGAATCCATGGATTCCTTTAAGGTCCTTGGAAGGGGCGAATTGCATTTATCCATTCTGATCGAAACAATGCGCCGCGAAGGATATGAGTTCCAGGTATCCCGACCTGCAGTTGTAATAAAAGAAATCGACGGGCAAAAATACGAGCCTGTTGAATATCTCATAATTGATGTGCCGGAAGAGCATGTTGGAAACGTCATGAAAAAAGTTGGTGCAAGAAAAGGTGAAATACTGTCAATGGAGCATGGAGTCCAGGGTTCAACAAGATTAGAATTCAAAATCCCCGCCAAAAACTTAATCGGATACTATTCAGAAATGCTTACCGATACCAAGGGCACCGGAATCATGAACCATACATTTGATGATTTCGAACCGTTGAAACCTGAAATAATCAAACGACCAAGGGGTTCAATGGTTGCTTTTGAACCTGGCGTATCATCAAATTACGGCCTGTTCTACGCACAAAAACGCGGAACACTTTTCATTGATGCTAAAACCAAAGTTTATACCGGTATGATTGTCGGAGAAAATGCCAAGGCTGAGGACATTGATATAAATGTCTGCAAAAACAAACAACTTACAAATGTCCGTGCATCAGGCTCGGATGAATCACAAAGACTTGTAAATATAAAGAACATGAGCCTGGAACAAGCTTTGGAATTTATATCAGACGATGAGTTGGTTGAAATCACACCCCAAAGCATAAGAATGAGGAAAAAAGTTCTTAACAGCGGACAGCGTGCCAAGAATAGAAAAATTACTTAACCGGACTTTGCCCAATTTAGTAGAATAAAGTATAATCATAAACAGGGACTAAACACCGGGAATATTGATTGAATGTATTCATGGAACAACATTAAAATCAGCGTCGAAGGCGACAAAAAAATATTTATAGACGGAATTAAGAAATATATCAATGCTGTCTATGTTCATGACTACGAGGGAAAATGTGATATCAAGGCAACAGTTTGCAGTTCTTCTCAAAATGGAATCCCCACTCTCCCGGCAGATGCACATAAAGTAAAATCACTTGTATACAATCTGGATATTGAAATCCGTCTTGATGTTTATTCATACAACACTCAATTATGGTATTTATATCGCGATACTGCGGGAATCTGGCTTGATTATGAGAAAAACGAATTGGCAGTATGTTTATCAGATATGCCTTTAAATTTTGAATATGCCAATATACAGTTGTTTTTTCTGCACCCACTCGGCTCTCTACTTGAGAACTTCGGATATTTTAGACTAAACTGCTCATGCGGAACCCTAGGCACCAGGGCAATTCTTTTCGCAGGCCAGCATGGAAGCGGAAAAACCACTTCAGCATTCACGCTTCCCACTCACGGAGGAACTATAGTTTCCGAGGATCTGACATTTATAAATAAGGATGAAGAAGGCTATCATCCATCTTCCCTGACAAAATTGGTAGGACTCAATCTTGCCACTGTCAACAATTTTTTCCCAGAACTAAATCAAGTCCATTCAGCTGCATTCAGCGATAATGTAATCTACTATTTCCTTGAGGATATAAACACCACACGGCAAGAGGATACTAGTATTTCTGTAATTACATTGCTGAATAAAACAGGCAAAAGGACTACTGGTTGCTCTCCATCTCAATCAGGTGAAATTATGCCACTACTTTTCCCATCGGGAATTCACTCGAATATTGAAGCCAACACAGGTGCTAAATTTGTATTTATAGCTGATATGCTTGATGAAATCTATAAATGCAAGTTTTTTTCAGGAACAGATATGAGTGATTTCGTTAAACACATTACCACCGTAATAAACCTGAGCAATTAGGAAATTATAACTAAAACACTCATAAATCACCTTGCGCAACCAGCGGTTGACAGTATGGAATCTACTATTGGTGGAATGATTTTAGTCTTAGTGATATATTTTATACAGGAGGTGGCGTAATGAATAACCTCGGGAACAATATCAGCAGACTCAGAAAGCAAGCCGGATACTCGCAAGAAGATCTAGCAGCAAAAATCAATGTTACCAGACAGGCAGTTTCAAAGTGGGAGAACGACGAAGCTGTACCTGACCTACCGAACTTGATTGAATTATCAAATATCTTTAAAACTAAAATTGACGACCTTGTGAACAATGAAATAGAATCCCAGAAACCAAATACATACCCTTATTCCCTATTTGCGCGAACTAAACGGGAATGGAAAATACTGATGATTGTATTCTCAGTGATCTTTATCGCAGGCTTATTTTTCTTTTTGTACCGCTCCGGTATTATCGGTTGATATATATTACTCATAACCTCCAATTCATGCTATGTCATTGACATTGCACACGCATTTATATAGAATAGCTTTTGCGTAATTTAATACCTTATTTGGAGAGATGGCTGAGCTGGCTGAAGGCGCACGACTGGAAATCGTGTTCAGGTTTACCCCTGACCAGGGTTCGAATCCCTGTCTCTCCGCCACAAAACCCCTTG
>Ga0233414_10000669_pt1 | contig 13846 bp, 2 predicted proteins | sample Na_anoxic_10_MG_FD_189020 | JGI IMG/M metagenome (GOLD analysis project Ga0233414, IMG submission 189020) | Seawater microbial communities from Saanich Inlet, British Columbia, Canada - Na_anoxic_10_MG | ecosystem: Environmental > Aquatic > Marine > Inlet | place: Canada: British Columbia...
TATAGCTTGTTTAGTTGTTCCATAAACAAATTCAAGTTCGTCTGTTGTTAGTGCACACTTTATCATGTCTTACAATTATTAAAAATATCATTATCATTAGATTCATCAAAGAAATCCTTTTTTGATGAATCTAAACTTTCTTGAGCATTTTTGTTGTTTAAAAAATCTTTAAGTACATCACCAGTTTCTATAATTTCATCTTGTGCTGAATCAGTAGGAGGTGGGGGTGTGTCACCAAAATCAATTTTAGATTCAAACTCACTCAGCGTTAAAGAAAGTGGTTCAGAGTATTCTTTGCCTATCTTTCTACCGATTATCTTTTTGTTAGAAGAATCTAATTTTTGAACTCTTATCTCATCACCCATTTTAATTTCTTTAGAATCTAATGCCTCCTTAAAGGTATATATATTACCTGATTCTATCAAGTTACTAGTGTTTAAAAGCACATTAGCTTTTGAATCTAGAAGAACTTTTAACTCTTTATATAATGAGGCACTTAGTTTATATGTTTGTGTATTATAGAAATCATCTAACATTTCATACATTTCTAATGTATCAGTCTTAGATTCATTATTAATATCTTTTATTAACTGACCTAATTCATTTTTTACAGGAGTCTGTGCATCATCTGCTTTGTCAGTTTTTACATCTGTAAGTTTTTTAACCCTTTCAATCTCATCAGTAAGTACTTTTATTTGTGCTTCTATTAATGAAACATTATCTGGATTACCAAACTCTCCTTTCTCAAATTCTAAATCAGCATTTAAACCATCTAAAGCTAATTGTAATGTGGATAAGTTTGTAGTAGTTATCTTTATATCATCTTCTTGTTGAACACTTTCCTGTTTAATTACTATAAAGGTAGAATCATCATTTTTGTTTTCATTTTGAAAATTTTCAAAATCTATATTTTTACCAAAATCAGTTTTGATAAAATCATCCATAGCTTTTTCTGTTTCAATAAAATCAGTAGCAAGAACTAATGTTTGTCCATCTTTTAGTTCTAATGTAAACTTATCTACTTTAGGTGAATTTATTTGAGGTTTGCCATCTTTTACACTAAACATATATGCTTCATCCACACTAGCAGTTGTAGATAAACCATGAGATTGAATTACTTTACCGTTTTTATCTACTACAAAAAATACAGTATCTCCTGTCTTTTCTATTTCATATTTATTTGGAGCTACTCTTTTTGCTACTGCTGTAACTGCACCTGTATTTGTTGCCTTATAACCTTTATTATCAGTTATTTTATCATAATTCTTTTTATTAAATGCATTTAATAAATAATTTAAATTAATTATTTGCACCCAAGCTATGCCAGCATTTTTATCCATACCTAGAAAATCCATAGCTTCTTCTGCAGTCATCTCTGGATTTTTTTGAAACTCTTCATATAATAATTCAGTTCCAGTTTTTACTGGTGTACCTTTTAGCATATTAACTATATCAGAAGAAGCTTGTCCAGCAGATTGACTTGCTACTCTATTCATTCCCCCCATACCATCTGCTAAAATATATAGTCCATTTTCTGTATCTACATAAACAGCATCTTCATTTTTATTTTCTCCAACTGCACCTGCAGTACCAAAAGTTATATTATCTTTTGTTTGTATAGTAGGTTCAATTGATTGAATAATTTTAGCATCAGATTTTTGTAAGTTTATGTTTGCAGGACCTTTTCCTTTAGGTGCATCTTCTTCTGTTTTCTTTCTAGCAAAGTCTCCATCTTCAAAGAATATAACATCCTCAATTACTATCTTAGAATTAGTTCTAGCATCACCTTTAGCACCTCTATTGTTGTGCTGTAAGATATCCCCTTCAGGAGTAACAATCATATCATAAAGTTTGTCACTTCTTAAGTTTGTAGCTAAGATCCCATAATTATCATCCTCGGTTATATATACAGCATCAATCTTAATATTTTGTACAGCTCCCTCTTCTCCAAACTGATCTAGTTCTACATCATATATTTTTCCTATTTCAGATCTAAAAACTCTACCAGTTAAATTATCTACAGTATTATCAATTAAAGGTTTTCTTTTATACTTATCAATATCATATCTATATAGTTGGTTAATTCTTATAATTACTGAATCTGTGGCAGATTTTATAGCGTCATTATTATTAGACAATGAACCTTTTATAAGGGCCTCCTTTTTAATTTTTACAGGTTTACCCTCATTATTTACATATTCAGTTTCTATAAAAATTCTATCTTTTAAACCACCTATAGTTTGAATAATATTTTTTTCAGCAATATTTCTTCTGTTTCTTAAATCTTTATAAAACTCTTTACTATCTTCAGTCTTAGCAAGTTTTTCTTCTTCATCAGGAGTTCTTTTTGCTCTAGAAATTTTTTGATTTACTTCTTTTAAATTATCTTGAACTTCATCAAGCTCAGTTTTGTCTACAGCAGAACTTCTTTTAAGAGATTTTATTTCTTCTTCTAATGATTGTTTTTCTCTTTCTAAAGCATCAAGCTCTGATAAAGAAATTGAGCTTTTTTCAGATTCTAATATAGGCTCTACTTTTGCAATACTTTTTCTTGGAACATACTTATCAATATCTGTAACATTAATTTTAGAATCACCAACTTTAAATTTAGCTTTATTATCTGTTTGCATAAACATATAACCACCAACAATATTCTCAATAGGCTTCTGAGATCTAAAACTACGATCTGGAATTTCTTTATATTCAGTTATGTAACCAGAGCCATCTTCAGAAACAGCAATTGGTAAAATTAAAGTTTCAACATCTTGTCCATTGCTTTTATTAAAAAACAGATTTGCATAAGCTCTTTGCTGCATGCTGTTCTCAACATATTTTTTATAATTAAAATTTTTGTTACCTGGTATTAAATACTTATCCCATTTATCAAGACTACCTGTTTTTAAATCTACGATATATTTTTTACCCGTCTTGTCTACAATTATTAAATCAAGTGCTCCTGCAACATTGTTAATCTTATTACCTTCTTTATCATACAAAGCATTATCTGCAATTTTTAAATTTTTAGAAAATATGTATATCTCGCCTGCATCAGCTCTCTCTTTTAATTTAGCAAGGTGACCTTCTTGACCAAATAAACCAATGAAAGCCTGTTCACTAATTTTATCTTTGTAATTCTCATAAAGCAATTGAGACCCAGGATCGAAGAAATCCCTTACCATGTCATCTAAACTTAGACCTCTAACTCTACCTCCTTCATAAGTAATTTGAGGAAGAATATTTGTTAAAACATCTTCTACAACATCTATAGTAATGTCTTCTTTGTTTATAGATTTAGATTTTAACTTTTCAATTTCTTCATCTATAATTCTTATGTTATTAAGAGCAACTAATGAACCTTCGTATTTAGTTTTACCTTCTTCTAGTTCATCAATTTGTTTTTGAACAGAACTTAAAATTTCTCCGTTTAATAAGTTGTTAAGTTCTGTTTTTAAACTTTGTAATGTTTCTGTGGTTATACCACCTAAGTTTGCACCATAAGCTCCTTCATTTACATCTCTTTCTAATTCATTTATAAATGCATTTATGTTAGTTTCATTAAATACAAAAGAGCCGCTATCTTCAATGAAGATGTTATTCATGCTTGCTAAAACTGTATCTAGTCTGTTATACTCTTTATCTTTAAAGAGTTTATTCATAACATTAGAAACTCTAGAATGTACGTTACCGTCTTCAAGGTAAAAGCCTTTATAACCAGTAATATTTTCAGAGTTTTTAAATACTTCTTTAACTTCATCTACAGATTTTTTCATTTCTGCAGTCATTTCAATACCTGTAGTTTCATCAACATTACTAGTTAGTATCTTAGATAAAGTAATGTATTGCTCTACACGCTCTTTTCCTTTTTTATAACTCTCTGAACCTGGTTCATAAACCTCATCTTTAAGGCCTGTAAAAAACTTAGGAACTTTTTTATTTTTTAATACATCTATAACTTGATTTTGATCCATATATAATGGAGGGCCTTGATTTGCTAAATCATTCAATAACTGATCAAGTGCTACTTTATTTACCTGTTCATCTACAACTTGAGAGTTTAACTCGTTCTTTAAAAGATCAAGTCTATCAAAAGCTTTTTCATTTTCAAGAACTAATTTTAAAAATTCACCAGGATCAGTTAACAAGTCAATATGTTCTGCAACAGCACGTTTTTCATATTCAAGTTTATAAAAATCAGTTAAGTCATTAAAAGCTTTATCCAAATTAGTATTAAATACAGTTGCATCACTTTCTTCTGCTATAGTCTTTATATAATTATCATGAGCAGTTTTTAAATTTTTAGTTACTTCTAATTGCTTTTTCTCATCTGTAATATCTCCTAAAAGTTCAGAAAGCTTTTGTTGAATCTGCTCTTCTGAAGGATTGTCAATATTATCTTCTGTCTTTAATCTTTTTCTAGCTAGACTTAATGTAGGAGTTTCATTTCTTTGATAAAACCCATAAAACAAAGCTTGAGCAGTTTGAAATTCTTTTAAAGCTTCTATTTGCTTTTTTTTGTTTTTTACCTTAGACTTCTCTTCTTTTGACGCATCTTTATTTTCTTCTGTAATAGTAACTTCTTGTTCTAAGATTCCTATTTGTCTTCCAATATTTTGAGGTTGAAATAAAACCTTTACAGCCCCATAACTTGCAGTACCTAATGATGTCTCGGACAAATAGGTGTTAGTAATGGAACTCATTCTTTTAGTAGTATCCTCAAAAGCTTCATTTAAATAAACAAAGTTTTCTATTGATTTATTCCAAGCATTATGTAATCTTTCTAAAGCACGGCCTTCAGTTGTAGCCATTTGTTCAGGAGACATGTTTGAAATATCAGCAGGATTTTCAAATAAGTCTTCAGCCTGTTTAAACTTTTTCTCAATACTTTTTAACTTAGTAACTGCATTATTGATTCGTTCTCTATACTTTGGAATATTTCCTACCTCTAAAGATTTTACAGCATTTAGTAATTCAGAATCACTCATTTCTTGAAAAGACTTAAGCTTGTCTATAAAAACTTCAGTAGTACCAGTCCTCCGCATTAAACTCATTGTAGATACAAATGAATCTACTTCTGCATCAAGAGCTTCCTTTTTACTTCCTTTTGCCTGTATCTCAGAAACTTTTTCTTGAGTTCCAAGATTCATTAATCTACTATTGATTAATTGATCTATGTTAATTTCATTAAGATTATCTACAATACCCTTTGTTACTTCTAATTTTGTTTCTTTCCATTGCTTATACTCTTCTTTATTAAATATTCTAGCTTTTTGAGTTGCTAAAAAAGGCATTGCTTTGTTTAAGGGTGCGGCAAATGTACCCATCATAAACCCAGACATAAATGTTTCAAAACCTTGAAGGCTAGCCTCTTTTTTTAGTTCTTTCCAATAATCACTTAAAGGAGTACTTCCATCTATACCCATTTGAACTTTAAAACTCATCTTATTTACACCCTTTGCATATAAAGAGCCTGCGGGGGCTTGTTGTTTATAAGCCTCAACGTAATGTGCTTCGTTAGCTCTTGCAATAGTTTCTTGTAAATTTTCCTGTATCCCTTCAGATATATTAGATTTAAAATATCCTAATGTTTTTTTAGCTGTATCATACCCAGGTTGTTTCCACCAACTTTTTGCTAAATTTTTAAGATTGTTCTTTTCAAAAACAAAAGCTTTTTTAGTATTGTCATATAATACTTTACCTAAAGAACCAAATTGCTTTTCTCCAGATTTAGCGGCAACCTCATATATTTCTTTTCTAGTTTGTCTGAGAAAATTATTAAGACCTCCTTTTGGTCTAACTATATTACCAAAAGTCATTTGGTTTGTTAAATAGATTATACCAGCATTTGCATTAAAAGTTTCTAAGGATCCTTTTTTAGCTTGTTGTCGCATTGCATACTGCTCATTAGCATCAGGAACTTTTTTAAATTCAAGGAAATAATCATCATACAACTTATTAAAGATCTTATTTTCAACCATACCTGCTTCTAATCTAGATTCAGATATTGCCATATTTATGTTTCTAACATCTCTGTAAAATGCACCAGGAGTTGCAGATAATTTAGCCATTGCGTCTAAATATGCAGCACCTTTACCAGCTTTACCTACTTTACCGATACCTCTTAAAGCATCTGTAGTATTTTCTAATGGGTTTATTAATCTACCTAAAGCAGAAGTTTTCTTTCCCATTGAAGTTTCCCAAAAAGTTCTGGCAGCAGCAGGATTTTTTGAAACCTTAGCAAGTTCCTCTAAAGTATTTGCTCCTGTTTTAAACTTACCTAAACCTTTTCCAATATCATCTAATATATTAGCTGTTCTAGCTGCCTGGATTCCACCTGTTGCACCACCACTACCCACTGTTAAAAAACTTAATGCAACTTCTTCTGCTATAGCTTCAGTAATAATACCTGCAGTATAACCAAAGTTCATAAAAGCATTGTTAAAAAAAGCACCTACCCCACCTCTGGTAGATTGTCCCATAGCAGCAGCTCTCTCATACTCTTCTGCATCTTCTAAATCTGTTCCTCGAAAGTCACCACTAAGCATTTTAGCAAAACTCTTAGGGCCGTCTATAAAACCTCTTTTTAATAAAGTTGGAAATGAATCTCTTAACATTATAGACATATCATTCCACAATGTAGTATTAGCATTAAAGTTAGCTTGGTTATCTCTAAATGGGTGAAATCCTATTTCATCAAATTTATCAGAACCATAAGCTGCATATCTGTCATAAAAATTAGCACCATCAGGACCAGCATCATAGTTAAACATTTTACCATAACTGCTTTGATTTTCTGCATCAGCAATACCTTGAGACTGAGCTGCTATAAATTCTTTTAAAGAACCTCTAGTATCTCCTATAGCTTTTCCACCAGGTATCTGATCAGGAACTCCTACAATATTATTCATTATAGCAGGTCCTGGTATATCTAGTTTATTATCTACTCCAAAACCATAAGTATTAGAAGATAAATCATTTATACCTGAAAAAGGTTTAGCATCTTGAGATGTTGATAAATTTGTATCAAGATTTGTATACTCAGACAAATTTTGGCCAGCATTATTTGGTACTTCTTCTGCCATGTTTAGAGATTATATTGAAAGTTGTACGCATTAAAAATCTTTCTTATTTCATCATTAGAAATATTAGGATTAGACTTTCTTAAGTTTCTTATTAAATTTATTCTTTCTTTATTTGCAGCTTTAGTAGTAGGCATTGTAGAAGTTAAATATGAATCAAATTGATTATATAATGTTTGACCACTTTGTAATTGTAAAGGAACAGAACTTGAAGTAAGAGTTCCTGAAGACAAGTATGTTTCTAAGTCAAATGCTTTAAATCTATGGTTTACATTATACTGACCGTATTCTTTATTGTACGTAAAATCCATACCATACCCAGGTTCAATATTAATAACTTCCTGACTGATTCCATTATTCTTAGTATCTGCATTTCGTTTTAATGACGCTTCTATTGGATTAGTAGTACTTGCTTCAAATGCATATGAATCAAAATTAACTCTATCTGAAATTACAGTAGCGCCATTTTGTAAAAAAGAAGTTTTTAACTTTTCATATTTTTCTTTATCCGCATCAGTTGCACCTGTTGGAATTATATCATCTAATATTTCTTTGCTAGGCATTATAGTATAACCAGCTTTCATACCAGAAATACCTGTTGTTGGTAAAACTACTACTTTAAAACCATCACTTTTTTCAAAGTTAGCTCTATCTCCGTGCATTTCCCAAATAGCTTTTGCAAATTTTTGATGATCTACTGTATTTTGATCATCATCTAAAACTGCTAATCCTGAACCTACTCCAGAAAACATAACAGGTGTATCTGCAGTTAATTCTGCATCTGTTATATTTACCAATCCTCTAACTTCACGATAATCATCATATATACCCACTTTACCAATATGTCCATAAAAATCTTGAGTAGGTCTAGCACCTTGATTGCTAGGTGTAACTATAGCACTTGAAGGCATAGAACTAATTCCTGTTCCTGTACCAAATGAAGATGGTGGAGCAGTTTTAAAATTCCTAGCATTAGTCCATTGCTTATTCCAAGCTTCTTCTACATCCTCATAGTCAGCAACAGAAAATGACTTTATTATGTCTCCAATAATATTATCAGGTGTTATTAAATCATCCCAGTCTTTATAGTAATTTGTTACATCTTCAAATTGATCACGTAGATAACCTAAATAGTTTCCCTTTTCCCACTGCTCATTCGCAGATTGTTTAAGATGAGCTTCTCTTCTATCGTAACGTGCTTCATCAGCTAAGTACTTTCTTAAATAATCTGCTTGCCAACCTTTTCCATTTTTTGCAATTTCATCAAGTGCAGCTTTATAATAGGCATCTTTACCTAAAAGATCACCATTTTTATGATCTACTGCATACCAGGCATTTCTTAAGACACCTTGGCTTTGACGAGATCTAGTTAACAAATTTTGAGTAGCTTCAGCAAGCCATTCTTTCTCAGCATAAATACCTTTTAATAATAAGCCGTCTCTAATAGATTCTTTTTTCCAATTTGTTACTTTCTGCTTATCTACTTCTGTTTGAAACTTACTGTCAACCAAGGCAGTCACAGTCTCATCATTGTTCATTAAATCTAAAAGTTCTGAATTTAATGTGCTAATATCTCCTAGATCTAAGCCTGTCTGTTCTTGAAAAGCTTGTTGAGTAGGTGCATTTTGCATAGCATCTTTTATACTACTTAATGTCAAAGGCTTTTGATTTTTATCTACAGCCGTACCATCTTGCATTTTATAGCTACCCCTATTTAAAATTTTAGTAATTTTATTTGCTTTAGTACTACCTTCAAGCCCAATAGCAGTTGCAATATCTAATCCACCAGACATACCTGTTTTAAATTGACTCCACTGACTTTCTAAATCAGTTTGAGCAAAGTCTCTTAAGTTGGTTTCTCCAGCAGTAACGCCCCCAACAGGACCTTCTGATTGCCAATCATTTCTTGCTTTTACTTCATGTATATTACCATTTTCATCATAAGTAGCAACTCCAGTTTCAACCATAAACTTATCTCTAGCTAAAGATCTTTCAGTCTTAGCTCTAAGATTTTCCTTAAACTCAGCTAATGCAAATTCATTTGCTTTTCTTTCAACCTTCATATTTCTTTGAGAATATAAAAAAGCAGCTTTATCAAAGTCTTGCATCATCAAAGAGTTAGCTCTTAAAATATCAACCTTACCTCTTAATTGATCAATGTTACCACTGAACATAACTTTATTTCCTGTAGATGTATTACCATTTGATGCACCTTCGGATACCATATCTTTTTCCGCATTACTTATGTTAAGCAAAGCTTCTGTCATTTCTTTATTAGACATTATATCATTTAATGCTTTTTCTGCACCAGCTGCTGCATCTCCATTTTCTAAAGCACTTTGCAAAAGACTTTGCATTTCCGTAAAAGACGTTTCATTACCTTGCAGTTTTTTATTAGTCTTTTTAATACCTCCTTGTAATGTTTTAAACTCATTTTCAAGATAAGCCATTTCAGCAGCATTAACATCCCCACCATATTCACCAGCATGACCATTCGACCAATTTTTCCTATCTACATAAGCTTGTGTTTTATACATAGCTTGTACTCTAGGATCATTACCCATTCTAAATTGATATAGTTGAGCCAAAGGCTGCATTAATAAAGCAGGGCCATTAGTTGTTGTTATTTCATATTTACCATCTGCACTTGTAGAAGGAATAACTTTATCACCAAATTCTTTAGCCATATCCTCTGCCATCTTTCCTATATCAACATAAGGTGTATAAGTTAACTGCGCAAAACCACTATTTTTAACTTGATTATAAGGTGTATTCTGATATTCTTGTAGTTTATAGTCTAACTCTAACATACCATCTTGCCACCACATTCCTTGTTCTTCTGCTTTTGTAGATGCTTGATAACTTGATGCTTTTGCTTTAGTTGCTTTATAATTTTTAGTAGCAGCCATGTCATACATCAAATCTTCATTTTGATAAAATGGCTGAAATACTTGTTGAGCTGCTTGTACATTTTGATCTAGAGAAAGATCTAATCCAGACACTCTTCTTAAATTAAAGTCTATTTCATTTCTCAATTGATCTTTTACTCGTTGACTTTGAGGATGAAGAGTTGGTGAAAAATATAATGTACTATAAATACTATTAAGCTTCTTCCAGTTTTGATCATATTTATCTTGCTTAATACTAAGCATTTCACCCATAGAAGTAAGATCAGATTCATATGCCTGAAAGCTTGGTATGTATGAGGAAACTCCCTGTGGATATTTTGCCATTTTTATTAAGTATTATTCTATGTGCTAAATTTATTAAAATTTTTAAAGTTTATTAAACTTATATTGTTTAGTTACCAAAAGGCATTGTAGTATATCTAGGTATAAATGTATTAGATTTCACAGGACCACCAAATTTACTACTGTTACTTTTATTCTCATTCTTTGCTTGATTTTTTGTTTTTGGAGTTGTATTTGATGCAACAAGATTTGGGTCTAAGTTTGCATTTTTATAACTTCTTCTAAACCAAGGAGTGTGACCTCTATAACCAATTTGATGATTTGGATTTCTATAATTGAAGTTCATAGCTAGTTCCAGTTCACGTTGTCCTCTTTGATCTTCTAAATTTAGATTTGCTAATTTAGCATTACCTGCTTTTATATTCTCACCTTTATACCCAGCATTAAGTTGACCAGCATTTGCAAGAAGTGAAGTATTAGTTTGATCGCCTGTCTGACGCAAGTGTGCATTTATCTGTCCTGACTTATCTACTTTCCCAGCATTTTCAGTAGATTTCTCTTGTGCTCTTCCTCCTGTCATAGGAAGACTTTTAGACATAACAGCAAGATTTTTTGCAAATGCACCTTGAGAATTTCCTGCATATGCATTATTTGAACGTTGTAATGCATTTTGTTGTGAAGTAATATCTCCTGTAAAATAGTTAGTTAAAGTAGGAACTGTTTCTGGAATTTTCACTTGTGGAGGATTAACTCTTATATTAGGTATCTTATATCTATTAATAGTTGCCATGTTTCTATAATGCTGATCAGTACGTCTAGGAGTTTCATAAGGATCATCCTTTTGTTTTTTCTTTCCAGTAATTGTAGCGTTACAAGGAGGACAGTCTGAACCATCTGCAGGTGCTGGTGTTGAAGAAATAGGATCTTTAGTTATATCTGGTTTACCATCTGGACCTAAAGGATAACAGTTACAATTTTTTACTGAAGAGTCTTTTGGATCTGGTTCTTTAACTGGAGTTTCTTCAGGTAGAAAAGTTTTACCAGTTTCTTCAGGTGGAATAATTTCTTCAGGTGGAATAATTTTTTTCTCCTCTTCTGCTTCTTCTATACGTTTAGCAACTGTCAACGCATCTAGCTGTTGATTATTTGTATTACCCCATCGTCCATCTTCAGGTGTAATGTTTTGTTTAACTCCATCAATTTTCACAGTTTGATCATTTACACCAGTATGAATAAAATCTTGTCTAGCTTGTCCACTTAAATCACCAGCAGCATCTAATACCTTACCTCCTATATAACCTGACTGGAAATTACTAATATCGCCTTCATTGAAGTCCTTGTAAAGAAGTTTATCTAGTTCTGCTGGATCCATACCTGCATTATCAGCTTTAATTTTATCATTCATATCCGTAATTGCTTTATGATATCTCCAGTTTACGCCTCTTTCTATTTTGTTAGGATCGTTTCCTGCTAGTTTATACCTGGGATCAAACTCATATTTAGAATCCCAATCTGATCTATTCATATATCCAGCATCACCTTCATAAAACTTATTCATATCATAAACTTGTCTTTCCCCTTCAGTATATAATTTATGATATTCTTCTGCAGTCATTACAGGTCTATTTTTTACTCCTCTACGTTCTGCATAAGCATCATATCTATTAGTTCTATAGTCTTCAGCATCGTCTGAATTATAATAATTTAACCATTCTGGACTACCACCTATATATGTCTGCTCTCCTGCTGAACTACTAGGATGAGGGTGCGTGGTATGACCCACAGGTCCACCAGGATCTTTTCTAGGTAATGTAGTTATCCTAACTCGTTTAGGGCCACCAAGAGACATTGTAGGATAATAAGACCCTCCCATAGAAGCGCCATATTCTGCCATAGATCCTCCAAATTTTCCTAATGTTGTTCCCATGGTTCTCATGAGTTCTGATCTTGATTGACTACCAGGTGCAATTTGACCTTGTGTGTTAGCATATTCATCACCCATATTTACAGCTTGGCTTACATTTGCATTTTGTGATTTTTTAAATAACTTATTCACAAGACTACCACGATTTTTCCAGTCTTGTACAGCTTCACCTGCTTTTGTACCAAGATTAGAAACATAACCTGCTTTTTGTCTAAAAGTTTCAGGACTAAACTTTCCTGCTGTATTTATCTTTTGATTAGTTTCAACAAAAAACTCACCATTTTTGTCTTGACCCGCATTTGGTGGAGGAGGTGGCATTCCTGGATCATATTCCATTTGAGATACAGGATCATCTGCTAATAACTGAGAATTGCGATCACTTAATTGATCTATTGTAAGATTATCTAAATTATCTTCATTATATATTAAGTCATCAAAATAATTTTGTTCCCTTTCTTGTTTATTTGCTCCTTGTATCGTACCTTCTCTTAAAGCTAATGAAGGATCAAATCCTCCTAAGACAAATTTATCTAATCCACTATATGCTCCACCAAATGTTTTTTTGTTGATTTGTATTCTTTGATTTCTATTTTTTGCTGCAGCATCGGGACCTTTTTGTTTATATATTTCTAAATCTTCTTCAGTAATTCCATCTATAGCCATTAACTCCCTTGCAGTTTCATTATTACGAGCTAAAAGTATATCTTCATACATATTATCTAATGCATTATAGTCAAACATATAGCCATTAGTATCTGTACGTTGCCTTCTAGATTGTTCAGATCTCCAGGGTTCATCATCAACTACGTGGTAGGTATTTTGAGTATAACCTGGTCTTTTATACTCTCTTCCAACCGATATGGCATCAGAAGCATAATCATGATTTGGATCCCATTCAGTTATATTACCATCATTATCTATGTAAGCAGTGTTTTCATTTATTACTGTACCTTGGCTTCTTAACCCGTCTGTAGTTTCTGGCAATCTTTGAATAGGTTTATTTACATCATTTAGATTTAGATCATCCTCAAACTTAGCTTTAGATCGTTGTTCTGAATTATAGTCAGACTGCCACTCCATTATTTCAAAAGGATCTGCATCAGCACCTAAAGCTTCTACAGCCTCTTTATACATTCCAGCATCTACATCATTTTGAAAGTCTATTCTTTCATTTCTAGAATTAGCTGCATAAGCAGGACCCATAGTTTTGTACTCCTGTAAATCTTTTCTAGTAATTCCATCTATAGCCATTAACTCCGCTTGTTCATCATAAGGAGCATCAAGTATATTTTGATAGATATTATCCCTTGCAATCTTTTGATCATTATTAGCTAGATACCATTGATCCTGTTTAATTCCTCCTGCATTAGGATCAAAAGATCTACGTTCACCATCCTCATCTATAAAAACTTGCTCTCCTTCCATCATTTGATAGATTTGCTGATCAGATAATGGAGGATCTTGTTGTGACGCACCTTGAGCATCAGCTATTTCTTGTAATCCTGCATTGTTATCTAACTCTAGGTCATCTACATCACCAGTTGGATTGTTTAAATCAACTTCAGAAGGAACATAATTCACAGGAGGAGTATCACTTTTACCTTCAGCAGCTTCTTTATTTTCAACCACTTCAGTATCCTCCACAGGTTGTTGAG
>Ga0233414_10000670_pt1 | contig 13835 bp, 11 predicted proteins | sample Na_anoxic_10_MG_FD_189020 | JGI IMG/M metagenome (GOLD analysis project Ga0233414, IMG submission 189020) | Seawater microbial communities from Saanich Inlet, British Columbia, Canada - Na_anoxic_10_MG | ecosystem: Environmental > Aquatic > Marine > Inlet | place: Canada: British Columbia...
TGCCCTGTGCAAAGCTCCGGGCATCAAGCAAAGCACCCTCTCCGCCCGCCTCAGGCAGCAGGAATGTTCACAATCAAGCAACCAATTTCTCGGTTCTTAAAAGAGACCCCCATGCCCTTGTCTTACACGTTTTCAAAGATCTAAACTGTTACCTCATAGCTAATAAATTCACTTAATTTTTCCAACATGATAAACAAGGTTCTCAAGTTTAACTGCAAAATCCACGTTTTCAATCGTACAACACTCCGAGGCTCTTACCTGGATGGGGGCAAAATTTAGAATAGCTTTTACACCAGCATCCATGAGCAGATCAGCAATTCGTTGGGCTTCATGAGAAGGCGTGGTTATAATCCCTATCTCGATACGAAGTGCCTGGATCAATTCCCTGATCTTGGTCGTTGGTTCAATTGTTAACCCGCAGGGGAGGATGTTCCCGATTTTTTTATGGTCTGAATCGATGGCAGCAACAATCTTATAGCCTCTTTTCTTAAATTCTTCATTTTCAACAAGTGCATTTCCCAAATTGCCCATTCCTACTATACAGACTATCCACTCACGGTCAGTGGCCAAAATCTTCTTGATTTCCTGCAACAGATCCTTGACATCATATCCAACGCCCCTGACACCAAATTCACCAAAATATGCCAGATCCTTTCTGACCTGGGCCGGATTAACACCACATATTTTAGCAAACTTTTCCGATGAGATGACCAAGGTCCCGTTTTCCAAAAGTACTTCAAGTGGTCTCGAATACAATGCAAGACGTTCTATCGTGGGGCCTGGTACCTTTAATGATGTGCTCATGAATTCTACCACCTGATAAAAGAGCTTAATTAAATTGCTTAGGAATTTCCTTTCTCCACCCCCGCTTAAAAACGGGATCTTCGACAGGGGAGGGGAAATATGATCTTTTACGAAACCATTAAAATTGAACTACCGTTAAAATTTCTTAAATGGTTTCAAAGGCTCTTTCAGCGCACTCAATAGTCTTTTTTATCGCTTTTTCACTGTGGGCAGTTGATAAAAAGCTGGTTTCAAAAGAGGAAGGAGCCAAATATATCCCCTGTTTAAGCATTCTGCTATAATACTTTTTAAATAGGTTTACGTCGCTAGCCTTGGCCGTGGCAAAATCTGTGACAGGCCTTGAAGCAAAAAAGATAGAACCCATTGAACCAACACGGTTGACAATCACTTTAAGGCCTTTTGTCTCAGCAGCCTTTTCAATGCCAGAAAAGAGCACATTACCCTGATCTTCAAGTTCCTTATAAATATTACTATTTCCTTTTAGTATTTTGAGTGTGGTTAAACCTGCGGCCATAGCCAGTGGATTGCCTGAGAGTGTTCCCGCCTGATAAATATCCCCGACTGGTGCAACCTTTTTCATGATTTGCTTCCTGCCGCCATAGGCCCCAACAGGCAATCCACCACCAATTATCTTACCAAGACATGTAAGATCAGGTATGATACCATATAGTTCCTGTGCTCCTCCAGGTGCCGCCCTAAAGCCACTTATTACCTCGTCAAAGATAAGGAGTGCGCCATTGTCACTGGTTATTTCTCTAAGTCCTTTCAAGAACTCTATATCTGGAACAATAAGGCCCATATTGCCTGGAATTGGTTCAACAATGACTGCCGCAATCTTGGAGGCAAACCTGCGAAAGGCTCGTGCAACCAATTCAAGATTGTTAAAAGGAAGCGAGATAGTATGTTTGGCAAGATTCTCAGGCACGCCTGGACTGCCGGGAATACCAAGGGTAGCCACACCAGAGCCAGCCGACACCAACAAACTGTCAGCATGACCATGATAACAGCCATCAAATTTGATGATCTTATCTCTGTTTGTGTACCCCCTTGCAAGGCGGATTGCACTCATGGTCGCTTCAGTTCCTGAGTTTACCATCCGGACCATCTCAATTGATGGCACCATCTCTACGATGATCTCTGCCATCTCTACTTCTATCTCTATTGGTGCCCCGTAACTGGTCCCACGTTGAGCATGCTCTTCCAAGGTCTGAATGACCTGCGGGTGGGCATGGCCTAAAATCATAGGTCCCCATGAACAGACATAGTCAATATATTCATTGCCATCTACGTCCCACAAGAAACACCCATTTGCCCTGGCAATAAACAGAGGGTCAATATCAACGGCTTTTCCGGCCCTTACAGGACTATTCACACCACCTGGCATAATTTTTTTTGCCTTCTTAAACATAATGCTTGATTTTTTTCCCATTTAAAAATACTCCATGCTCGTCTTTTTGAATTCCTTTTCACTAAAGAGCAAAACATATTGATCGATGCCGATAGATCGGGACATTTGTTCCGCTATCTGGATGCATAGATCTCTGTTATTCCCATGAATCATGGTGTACAGATTGTAATGCCAGTCTTTTTGAGGCCTTCTCTCGTAACAGTGAGTGACCTCCGGAAACTCAGACAGGAGACTTCCTGCCTCATCCACCCTTTCATCAGGCACAGCCCAGGCGACCATGGCATTGGAACTGAATCCTGCCTCCTGGTGACGCAAGGTGGCTCCGAATCGCCTGACGATTCCTTGTTTCTTCAAATCCTTCACACGACTTAGAAACTCTTCTTCAGTCAAGTCGATTTTCTTTGCCATCGTTGCAAATGGTCTCTCATCAAGAGGCAAGTCTCCCTGTATGAGACCAATAATTCTTTTGTCAATTTCATCTACCATTCTTTAATATAGCCTGACACTGCGATCTCCATTCTGGATTCTGGCTCCTGACTTCTGACTCTTGAATAATTACTATGGGGGATATCGGAAAACCACTAAGGTTGTCAAGTTAGATATCTAAAAGTTGGGACTCACTTGACTTGAAATTAGAAAATTAATTGTATAATATAAAATGAAGGTAATAGTTCATAGGAGGAAACTTTAGCTGAACAATTAAGGTGTCAATCATGTTTGGTTTTCAGGAAATTATTGAGAAGAGGATCACAGAGGCCCAAAAGAGAGGAGAATTTGATGGTCTTCCAGGCATGGGTGAGCCCCTTAAAATTGAAGATGACAGTCATATCCCTGAAGACCTTCGGCTGGCCTATAAGATACTAAAGAACGCAGACTGCCTTCCACCTGAACTTCAACTTAAAAAAGAGATCAGGCAAATGGAGGATATGCTGGACAACATCCCGGATGAAAAAGAGAAATACCGTCAAATTAAGAAGATCAATTTTAAGATCATGCAGTTAAATATGATAAGAAAAAAATCTCCCCTTCTGGAGGAGACCGAGATATATTATAACAAACTCATTGGCAAGTTGGCTCAGAAGTAATATTTGAATCATTATACCAGCCCTTGATCCAGCATAGCATTCACTACTTTCATAAAGCCTGTGATGTTCGCACCTACTACATAATTTCCAGGTTGACCATATTCTGCAGCCGCATCGAGACAACTTTGATGAATGCTCTTCATAATTACCTTTAGGCGGTCCTCTACTTCTTCCCTTGTCCAGGCCAGGCGCATGCTGTTCTGGGCCATTTCCAGGCCGGATACAGCCACACCACCGGCATTTGCTGCCTTTCCCGGAGCATAGAGAAGCTTATTTTCCAAAAAGATATCGATCGCCTCTGGTGTGGAGGGCATGTTTGCCCCTTCAGCGACTAATTTCACACCATTATTGACCAAATTTTGAGCATCCTTTGCATTGATCTCATTCTGTGTGGCACTGGGAAAGGCGCAGTCCGCCTTGTGGTTCCATAGAGGGTTGTAATCCAGAGTAAAATCAGCTTCGGTATAGACAGTCTCAGAATATTTCTCAATATACTCCCTGATCCTCCCCCGTCTGATGTTTTTTAGTCTTTTAACAAAGGCTAACTTATCCTTATCAATACCCTCCTCATCATAGATATAACCGGAAGAATCGGAAAGTGTAACAACTTTACCTCCTAATTCCATGATTTTTTCTACAGTAAATTGGGCTACATTTCCGGAGCCAGACACAAGACATATTTTGCCTTCAAGGTTCTCATTCTTAGTGGCCAGCATTTCAGCAACAAAATAGACATTACCATAGCCTGTCGCTTCCGGACGGATAAGACTCCCTCCCCAGCCTAGGCCTTTGCCGGTCAAGACACCTGTGAATTCATTTCGTATCTTTTTGTAAGTGCCAAAGAGATAACCAATTTCTCTGGCACCCACCCCAATATCTCCGGCAGGAACATCTGTGTCTGGTCCGATATGGCGGAAAAGCTCATTCATAAAACTCTGACAAAACCGCATGACTTCATTATCCGATTTTCCCTTGGGGTCAAAGTCAGAACCACCCTTGCCGCTTCCCATAGGCAGAGTCGTCAGAGCATTTTTAAAAACCTGTTCAAATGCCAGAAATTTAACGATACTAAGGCTTACCGATGGGTGAAAACGCAGACCTCCTTTATAAGGGCCAAGGGCACTGTTCATCTGTACCCTGTAGCCCCTGTTTACATGAGTCTGGCCCTGATCGTCTATCCATGGAACACGGAATATAATCGTACGCTCTGGCTCAGTAATTCTGTCAAGAATGGCAGTTTTACGGTATTCAGGGTTTTGATCCAGAACAGGCTGAATAGAATCAATGACCTCTTGAACAGCTTGATGGAACTCCTTTTCACCAGGATCTTTGTCCTTTATTAATTTCAAAACGCCTGACATATGGAGTTCCCTATTTGATTATTGATTTTAGCTCTGATCAAACCAGCCCCTGTTGAAGCATGGCATCAGCCACCTTTAAAAAACCTGCAACGTTTGCCCCAACGACATAGTTTCCAGGCGCCCCAACCATTTCTGCGGCCTCAAGACAAGAATTATGTATATTTCTCATTATCATTTTCAGTCGGTTATCCACCTCTTCTCTTGTCCATGACAGACGCATGCTGTTTTGGGTCATTTCCAGCCCGGAAACAGCCACTCCACCAGCGTTGGCTGCCTTTCCCGGTGCGAAAAGAATCCCGTTTTCATGAAAATACTGCACGGCGTCATGGGTGCATGGCATGTTGGCGGCTTCAACCACTGCCACGCATCCATTGGATACCAGCGCCTGGGCCGCATTCAAATCCAGCTCGTTCTCCATGGCTGTGGGAATCGCGACATCGCAGGGGACCTCCCATGGTCGCCGTCCCTGAATCCATTCACAATTAAATCGCGTAGCATACTCCTCTGCAGACTTACGATGAACGCACCACAGGTCAGTTATAAATTGCAGTTTTTCGCCCTTGATGCCATCCGGGTCTAATACGTACCCATATTCGTCGGCGATAGTTACCACCTTTCCACCAAGCTCATTTATCTTCTCCACTACATATGTTCCAACATTGCCATAGCCGGAAATGGTAACTGTCTTTCCTTCAATGCTCTGTCCGTGTTGAGACAGTAGTTCGGCTAAAAAATAACCTACGCCGTAGCCTGTCGCTTCTCGGCGGACCAGGCTTCCTCCCCAGCTGATTCCTTTCCCTGTCAATACTCCTGTAAACTCACTACAAAGTCGTTTGTATTGGCCGAACAGATAGCCAATTTCGCGAGCACCTACTCCAACATCACCTGCCGGGACATCAATGTCCGGACCGATGTAACGGAACAACTCGGACATGAAGCTTTGACAAAAGCGCATAACTTCAGTGTCGGATTTACCGCGAGGCTGAAAGTCTGATCCTCCTTTTCCGCCGCCCAAAGGCAAAGAGGTCAAAGCATTCTTGAAAGTCTGTTCAAAAGCAAGGCTTTTGAATATGCCAAGGTTAACTGAAGGATGAAAACGCAGTCCTCCTTTATACGGACCAAGGGCACTGTTCATCTGCACCCTGTAGCCCCGGTTAACATGGGCCTGGCCCTGGTCGTCCATCCATGGAACCCGGAACATAATCAAACGCTCAGGTTCAATAATCCTTTCAAGAATGGCAGTTTCACGGTATTCAGGATTTTGATCCAGAACAGGCTGAATAGAATCAACGACCTCTTGGACAGCCTGATGAAACTCCTTTTCACCCGGATCTCTGTCCTTTATTAGTTTCAAAATGTCTGACATAATAACCTCCTATTTAATTGACTATTGCCGATTGCCGATTGAATATTGATGCAACCGTAAAAAGTCCCATTTTCCCTCCCCTGGTGGGAGGGGACTAAGGGGAGGGGGGTATAAGTGGTTGGAATTCCATTTTTATTCACCCTCACCCCGACCCTCTCCCTTCAAGGGAGAGGGAGTTTTTGACTTTTTACGAAACCATCAATATTGAAAACAATAAATATTTGTGTAGATAATAAGTTTCCAATCAACAATAGTCAATCAACAATCATCAACCCCTAATATCACACACTGAGACTGCCTCCCATCAATCTTAAGAGTCAAAGGCCTTTTAACCCTGACGTGCCTTAGAAAGGTTGTCTCCTGAACAACGGGCAGGGAAGCCACCCATTCCCAGTCGAAATAATCGTCTGAATCTGAACTCTCGGTGACTGTAATATAATGGATTCCCAGTGATGTAATGTTCTGGAAAAAGTGAGAACCCTGTGAAGGATCAGCTTTCAATTTTTTATTTCTAAGTTCGACAATAGCACCTACCCCTGAAATATCCCGCCATTGAACCGGTATTCCAAGCCATCTGTCAGCAGAACCCCACCTTCCAGGACCAACCAAGAGGTATGAACGTTTTTGTTTGACCAAGCCGGCGTTTATCTGGCCAATTTCTCCTGCGATTTGTACATTAGCTTCCGGTTCAAAATCATTAGGCTTGACATAAACAATGTCCGTCATTTCCTCGTTTTTTCCATTTCCGAGAGCCTGGGTTGAACGACAGAACGCCCTCTCAATTTCTTCCGGTGTAATCTCAACTTCAAAGCGTTCTTCTTCTGCAACCATAGGTCTCAACTGAAGAAAAAAGAAATTACTTTTGCCTTTTTTATCTGGACTTAGATCAACTGAAAACTCCATTTCAACAGGACATCCCAAACCTTTACGGCCCAATTCCAACAAATCACTCAATAGCTGAGGCAAAGGAAAGATATTGTATTTTAATACCTGTGCAAATGTAAGAATTTTAGGCCCTGCAATATAGGCCGTATCCCTGATACGGTGTTCTTCTGGCACATAAGTGCTGGCAAGTGTCTGCACAGGAAATTCGTTTTCTGCATCATCTATTTCTCGTTTTTCCAGGTTTGAATTCACTCCAAAGTTGAGATCATCGGGATAATCCTTGATTCGCAGGGCATAAAAAAAACGCTGAGCATTTGCAAGTATGTCATCAATGGTGGAAAACTGGGGCATAATCTCTGGATACTTAGGCGAAAAGCGCAGGCTCTTTTCTCCTTCCATAACGGTTTTACCTAATCCCAGGGCAATGTTGACAGATCCTTCTTCGGATTTCATATGGGAAACCGGATAAAAATTATGGGACTGGGCCACACCGGAAATAGCAGGATAGAAATATTTCCCATATCCCTTTCCTGAGAGTCTCTGGATAATGACAGCCATTGACTCTGCGTGAGGCTGATTCAAGGTATCTCTGGAAAACGCCCTGGGACCTTCATAATATGTAGAAGCGTACACCAGTTTTATGGCTGAGATAAGATGCTGAAGCCGTTTGGAAGGGTCGTGATGGTTGTTAGGGATCATATAGGTCTGGTAAAGACCAGCATAGGGCTGGAATTGTGCATCTTCAAGCAGACTGGAGGAACGAACAGACAGAGGAACCTTGATCTGGGCTATAAATGCTTCCAGGTCTTTTGCAAGCCACTCCGGCATTTCAGCCTCTAAAAAGGCCTCTGCAACTTCTTTATCAGTGAAGTCTTCCTTGGCAAAGCGCTCTAAATGATTTTGGGTTATAAAAGATTCAAATCCGTCTGTAGTGATAACCAGGGTTTTCGGAATCTCGATGTTTATTTCCGGGTATCTTTCGTGAAGACTGGAATCCTGCTGAAGCAGGACGGACATAAAGGCCAGACCCCGAGCCTTCCCCCCTAATGAGCCTTCACCGATCTTAAGAAAATCCATAATGCTTGGGTCAAAATTATTGCGATTAAACCGGGCGACCACGCCTTTTTGTCGCCACTTGCGCAGCGCACGAATGCTGGAGATGAGATACTGACGAATTTCATCGACACTGCTAAATGCGGAGGCAGGGATTTTACGAAAATCGGAGGCAAGGGTGAATTCAGAGCGGGCCATGATCCAGTTGGAAAAATGATTATTTTTTGCGTGATAGTAAATGGATTCATCCGGTGCCTGGGCGATCTTTTCTTCGAGTGAGCGAAAGTCGGGTGACCGGTCGATTTCGGTGCCATCCGGCATACGGAAAACAAAATCCCCAAAACCGAGATGCTTCAGGAAAAAGTCATGCAATTCTCCAAGAAGATTAGGAGAATTTTTGTCAAGGAAAACCGCCGGGATCTTTTCAGACTTTTTTCTGTTTGTTGGTTCCGAGCTCATCAGGAGAAGGGGAAGGTCAGTGATTTCCTTTTTGATTTTAGAAAGTAAAACAACCCCTGCATCGGCCTCCAATTTTCCATGCTTTGGAATTCGAGCATCAGATATAATGCAAAAAAGAAAATCATGGTACTTACGGATAAGCTCCATGGCCCCCTCATAGTTTTCAGCTACCAGTATTTTGGGCCTCGCCCTCATTGTAAGAAGCCTGTGTTCTTCGTTGAGCCCAAGTTCAAGCACGGCCTGGGTCTGTTTCACTATTTCTTTGTAGATCAGGGGCAAAAAAGTAGAGTAATAAACCGGAGAATCCTCAACCAGGATCAGGACACGGACCTGGGCATTTTGGGTATCAAAATCAACATTGAGGCGATCTTCAGCGCTTTTGACTAAGGCAAGAAGCAAATCGGAATTGCCTGACCAGATAAAGATCTTGTCAATACCATCGCAATTCCTGTTTTCAGGGAGCGGATATATACCCCTGGGGCTATGAGCTAGAAGAATGACAGGTAGGTTCGGCCTTACCTCCTTTATTTTTAAACCGAAAGAGAAGGAATCCATCTCCTCCAGATGAGGCATTGTAAGAACCATGTCGAACTTTTTTTTAGTCAAGAGCGATAGAGCCTCATGAGCAGAAGAAGTCCTTGTGACCCTTGGGGGAAGGCTTAGATTCAACCCGCTATACTCATTTATTATCTTTGATGCAAGAGTTGTATCTTCCTCCAATATATATGCATCATAGGGGCTGGAAACCAGCAGAATTTCTCGCACTTTAATTGCCATAAGTTCATGAAACACCTTGAAATGCGCAAAGAATTCATCAGATTTAATGCTGTCTGTTAAAACCATTATAGTTAGTTTCCTTTCACCTAACCCCCTACATCCTCTTATGCAACTCCTTGATCCTCTGCCTATCCATAACCTTTTTCCAATCAGGCCCCAAGGCATTTTCCCACAAAGGTTCAAGGGTCAGAGCCACATCCACCATCTTGTCAAACTCGGATTCGGAAAGGTCTTTCGTGACGTTTCTTGGGAGGTCGATCTTGTGTTTTTCACACATGAGCCTAAATTCAGCGACTCCATCCGGATAAAACTCATCCAGATAATCGAAGACAACACAGTTGCCTATGCCATGCCGAAGACCAAGCACATAGGAAAGCCCATAGGACATTGCGTGACAAACACCTACCTGGGAATAGGCAATGCTCATCCCGCCGCAATAGGAGGCCATCATCAATTTATTGTCGGCCTCTGGACTCCTTTCTCCCAAAAAAACTTCCCTGCACAAATCCATGGCCTTTTCGCCATAGGCCTTGCTAAAGGCATTAAGATATGTTCCCTCAAGGGACTCGACACAATGTATATAGCAATCCATGCCGGTATAAAATCGTTGATCTTCCGGTACCCCTGAAATCAAATCCGGATCTAGAACAATCTGATCAAATACCGTATAATCTGAGTTTATCCCAAGTTTTCTGACTGGCCCGCTGAGGACTGTCGTCCTGGAGACCTCGGCCCCAGTCCCTGAAAGGGTAGGAATCCCCATATGATATACCGATGGGTGCTGGACCAGATCCCAACCCTGGTAATCAGCGGAATATCCCTGGTTGTTAAGCATTACGGAGACGGCCTTGGCAATATCCATAACACTCCCACCGCCAACACCTATCACACCAGCAGGAAGATCCGGGGAGTTGCTTCGCACAATCTCTGTCAGGGAGTCTACATAATCAGTCTTAGGCTCTTCATCCACATTGACCCAGATGAGCTGGTCCTTTTTCTTTATAGGAAGGCGCTTGCTGAACTTAGTGTTTTCAAAGACATCATCTACTAAAAACACTATAGAGGATGAATTATTGTCTCGCCTTTCCTCAAGTATTCCATCGAGCTGGTCGAAACATCCCCGTCCGAAAACCACTTTGGAAACCATCTTAAAATTTCTAAACATCAATTAACTCCTAAATTTCCCAATTCCTAATTCATTTACTCAAAACATCCACTATTTTCTCTTTTCGTTCCGAGAGTTCTTCTTCTGTCCAAGACAGCTTAATTTGCATAGAGATCAATTGCCCTATAATACGATCTGATTGAGGGAGGTTTACAGCCCCATAATCAGGCACATTATCCATGAGTTCTATAGGAAGTTTTGCTGCTGCTTCAAGCTTTTTCAGATGATGCCACTGACGGATATAATGCCAGTTGTTATCATACCAATAAAAACAGCCATCCACACCAGCTTTCCCTAAATCACGGGCCACATTGCGGGCTCTTTTTTCATCAGGAAGAAAAAATGAAAGGAAGGTTGCCGAATCTCCAGTAGGATCTGGTACCCACCGAAAAGACACCTCCGGAAACTGTGAAAAGGCCTCCTTGAGTGTCTCTTTATTGGCCCTCTGGATCCTCAAAATAGTGTCAAGCTTCCTGAGCTGGGCCAAACCCACGGCCGCGTTCAGTTCACTGATCCGGAAATTTGTTCCCAGGATCGGATGGTCCTCCAACCCACGATCATTTCCAACATGGTCGTGACCGTGATCTGCATATTGATCAGATCTCATATAAAGATTTTCATCCTGGGTAATAATTGCCCCTCCTTCCCCACAGGTGATGGTCTTGACCGGATCAAACGAAAAGCATCCTATTTGTCCAAATGTGCCCAGAGCCTGCCCCTTGTATGTGGCCCCTACGGACTGGCACGCATCTTCTATCAGCATGAGTCCATTTTGGTCGCAAAGTTGTTTCAGAATATCAATCTGGGCCATAGAGCCACACATGTGGACAGGGAGAACCGCCCTGGTCCTTGGAGTGACAGCTGCCTTCACCGCTTCAGGATCAAGACAGAGGGTCTCGTCAATCTCAGCAAAGACCGGTACAGCACCTGCTGCGATGACACTCTCGATGGTGGCGATAAATGTAAATGGAGGAACAATCACCTCGTCTCCAGCTCCAACTCCGCATGCTGCCAGTGCAATGCTCAGGGCAGCTGTACCACTGGAACAGAGAAAGCAGTGGTTGACTGAAAGCCTTTCTGCCAGCTCCGCCTCAAAAGACCGGGCCTTCCAATGATCATTACGTGCCTGGTCAAATCCATAACGGAACAGGACCCCGGTCTCCAGGACATCCTGTGCTTCTTTCCTCTCTTCGTCTCCAAAAACTTCAAAACCTGGCATAAATGCCTCCTTTTATCTCTTCACGTGATCATATTCGAGAAGTTAAGATATAATTCTAAGCTTCAAATATCAAGCAGATTGGTTTAGCCCCTATTTTCAGAGTCGTTCTCCGTAGGTTCCCTGGATGGCCTCAACAAGGGATGTCAGTGTATAGTTCACCGGGGCAGGGATTCCCAAGGCCTCGGCTTCCCGCACAATGGCACCATTGATAAATTCGACTTCAGTAACTTTCTGTTTCAGCACGTCCTGAAGCATTGAAGAAACATTCCCGGCTGTTGCCCGGCACACTTCAAGAACCCGCTCATATGGGTCCTGATAAGGAAGGCGGACACCTTTTAATTGGGCCACACTCACAGCCTCTTGGACCGCTTGTTCCATGACCCGTTTGGTTCCCTCTATATCAGGCAGGCGGCCGTTTTTAAGCCTGGTGATGGCGGTCAATGCATTGATGCCTACATTGATCACCAGTTTCCCCCAGATTACATCATTCACCTCTTTTACGGTTCGCGTGTCAAAACCGGCGGTATTAAAGACAGACGCGATTTTTTCTACCGGCCCTCCGGATGACCCTTTCGGGCCGATAACTGTTTCTCCCTTTCCCGCATGCCTCACATGGCCAGGACCCAGTAGTGTAGCTCCCTCAGCGGTCACACCACCTAACACCATGTTATTTCTCAATGTGCCCGCAAGTGTCTCCATGTTTCCTAAGCCGTTTTGAAGCGTGAGGACGCTGATCTCATTACCTAACCAGCGCTGGAGATCTTCCGCTGCTGTATGTGTTTGGTTGGCCTTAACACATATGAGGACCACTTCCGGTGTTATGCAAACCTCTCCGGTGACCGTGGGGACCTGGACCCTGTATTCACCAGTTACGCCTTCCACCCTGATCCCATGTTCATTGATAAAATCGGACCTCTCCTGTCTGTAATCAAGCAGGGTCACATCATGACCTGCCCTTTTCAGACGTGCTCCAAAAAGACACCCCATGGCACCCGGGCCTACGATTAAAAAATTCATCTAATTTCTCCATTGTACTATACTCATCTACATCTTTCCCGCCTCTTCCTCTTTCATAGCAAAACTATGTTCCGGTGCCGGAAAAGCCCCTGTTTCCACCTCTTCTCTGAATTGAATGAGCGCCTTCCGTATTTCTGGGGCAAGATTTATATACTGCTTTACAAATTTAGGAGTAAACCGTTCAAAAAGGCCTACCAGGTCATGATATACCAGGACCTGGCCGTCGCAATCTTTGCCTGCGCCAATCCCGATAGTCGGAATACTCAGTTCCATTGTAATCTTGGCCCCCAATAGATCCGGTATGCACTCCATAACAATCATGAAAGCACCGGCTTCTTCCAAATCCTTGGCAGAATTGATCAATTCCTTGGCACTTTCCGCATCTTTGCCCTGGACCTTGAACCCGCTCAACTTTGTAGCTGTCTGTGGGGTGAGTCCAATATGGGCGCAGACCGGAATACCGGCATTAACGATGGCCTTGACCACATGGGCCATTTCGCTCCCGCCTTCCAGTTTAACACAGTCACATTCTGCTTCCTTTATAAAGCGACCGGCATTTTTTACAGCCTCATCAATATTGACCTGATACGACATGAAAGGCATATCCCCTATGATGAAACTGTATTTCGCTCCTCGGTAAACCGCCTTACAATGGTGTATCATTTCATCCATGGTCACAGGGACCGTGGAATTGTAGCCGAGCATTACCATTCCCAAAGAATCCCCCACCAGTATAGTATCAATGCCGGACTGATCCACAAGGCTGGCGGTGGAGTAATCATAGGCCGTCATCATTGTAATTTTCAGGCCTGCCTCTTTCTTCTGTTGCAAATCAGCGATTGTGACTTTCTTTCTATCCATCTTACCCTCCTTTTATACATCCAATAGGTTTTTCTATATAAAAAAGGCCCTTTGGTGAAACCAGAGGACCTTTTTACATGCTAAAGCGAGATCTTTGAAAAATGCTTCATTTACTCATGAAATTTCTGAATACCGCGACCGTCCCGGTCAGCAAGTTAAACAGTGATCCAGGCGGAACCACACAAAGAGAATATCTTTACGCCATTTATTTTTAAAGAACAATCAAGAATCACCCTACCTTCCGGGTTATGCATGACATTAACTAATGGAATTCCGGTTGTCAATCAAAAGCCTTACTCTTAAAATTTGAGTCTGACGTTCCGCATTTCTTCTGAAATTCTTTGGATATGATCTTGGTCGTATCAAGAACAAGGG
>Ga0233414_10000676_pt1 | contig 13820 bp, 12 predicted proteins | sample Na_anoxic_10_MG_FD_189020 | JGI IMG/M metagenome (GOLD analysis project Ga0233414, IMG submission 189020) | Seawater microbial communities from Saanich Inlet, British Columbia, Canada - Na_anoxic_10_MG | ecosystem: Environmental > Aquatic > Marine > Inlet | place: Canada: British Columbia...
GTATACTCCTTTTTTATAAATGCCCGGAATTGGACAGATATAGGAGTTATACACTATTTTTGATTTCTTTTCTGCCGCGTAGCGGCTTCGTTCAACTAAAGGAACAGTTGCTCCACATGAGGGATTCTTGCACTTCACCGTCCTCGTCCACAGATAAGCCACCGGGGTTAAATAACCACGGGGAGGGCCATTGTTTACACCAGCCCATTGCCCTAACGCATTTGTACTTTCCCCTTTTTCCACCCAATGGCCTTTTTTGAATTCAATCTCCGGCCTTTCACCTTTATATTCAGGATCGGGAATTGGAGGATAAAGGTCTCCAATCTCTTCGTGGACTTTTTCAAGCACCCAGTTGCCCCAATATCTCACTTCATCAGCAAGCCCACCCCAGGTTATTTCGCCTTTCTCGTTTTCAGGGCCTGTCATACCCCTTGCATTTGGATCTGGTTTGCCGTATTTTTGTGGATAGACAAGGGTGCAGAGTTCAATGATGTGGGCAACCGGATTTAACTCCAGCGCATAAGCTTCACAACCCAATCTCAGGGCCTCAAGAGGTATGGCCCCGCCGCCGGCAAACATATCCAAAACCTTGGGCCTTGGGGCCCGGCCTTGTTCTATGTCCTCAAGCGTCACTTTCTCGCCAGTCTCTTTGGTCAATCTTTCGGCATGTGCTTCGAGGATATGGCGCTGTGCTTCCTTTATGACCTGGGGGTTACCTGGATATTTACAAAGCCGTTCCAGGAATTTTGCAGCATTCGCACGGCCAAGACTGTTACATTTTTCAGGAGGCCCATTTTTTGGCCTGAACTTATCAGCCGGGACAAAAGCACCATAAACGGCCGCGCGGCAGGCAACCAAGGGCCGCCTCGCCCACCAGAGATGAAGGGTAGAAATATGACCTTTGCGGACAGACTTTTCCCGTGAGGCTTCTTTAGAAATTGCCTTTATTGGTAGGTAGTCTTCGATCAGCCTGCGGTCTTCGTTCATTCTGATTTTTTAATTCTTGGGATGGTAAAAAGAACTTCAAAATCTCTAAGGGCAATGCCGATATCATTCCCAGTTGCCTTTTTTATGAGACGAATCATTCGCCTTATTCCGCTCCCTGCCCTTGTGACAAGCCCCGCATCTGAAAGCCGTCCATAAATATGCGGGTTTCGCACAACATGTATCCCTGCTCTCATTGCCTTTTCATCAACCGTATTCGGTGCCCTGCCTGGCGTGTGGATCTCAATGCGATCATCCAGAATGAACAGACGGATCGGTCCATGCACTGTGTAATCTCGATGGGCAACGGCGTTGATCAAAGCTTCTCTCAAAGCTTCCTCTGGTAATTCGGGTTTTGCTTCCGGTGAAAAGCCTTTGATTTTGTGTGGAATCGGGAGATGAAGCTTCAAAAACCGCTGTACCTGGTCAATAATATCCAAAAGTCGCCCCGTGATTTCTTTCATATCTGAAGGCTCTAGCGAAATATCTATTCCCGGGATACGCGCTGCATTTATCTGGGCATAGGGAAGATGTTGTTGAGGTTTTCTCCCAAATAAGATTATTCCTGCAATCGTAGGGTGCTCCCCTGAAAGTAATCGCCAGTTTTGAAGAAGCCTTTTTGGGTCAAGGGCAAGGTCTCTTTGTTCTGTCATTTCAAGAAACCCTTCAAAGACATCAAGATCGAGATCTGATAAGCCCAGACGAGGCAAAGGCGTTTCATCGTAATAGAGACTTTCTGTAGCTTGAAAAAGACGGAGCAGTTCTTCCCTTGATGCCTGGCGGCATCCTGATGTTGTGCGCACATAGTGTTGGCCCGAAATTGTTCGATAGGGCCTTTGGTCACCTTTTGGGATATTGACGACAACTACCATTTTGCCATCCACATCGAGCTGTTCCTGAACAACCGTGAGAGGGGGTTCACAATGCTGGAATGCGATATCATCAACCTTACTAAAGAGCCCATCAGGATCATCAACCCCGACAATGCGCCTGTCTTTAGCAACGCCAAAAATCAATTGACCCCCATCAGTATTGGCAAAACACACAAGGTCCTTAGCTAATTCACGATTTGATTCAAATCTTTCCTTAAAGTCCGTATGAAGGTCTTCCCATCGGACTATACGCTCTTTCAACTCTGAAAGGTTCATGATATTTGTAATCCTCCATATTTTTCCGCTCGCCTCTTGAAAGCCTCGTCGCCTCCCTCCATAATCGTTTTAATTACTTTTCTTATAGATACGTTATCAATAGATGCACGTTCTACGATGTATCCATGACCTTCTTGAGCCTCAAGCGCGAGCACAAGTTCTGCATCGCCTATCACAGGAATGTTAGCATTATGTGTGGCTGTAATAATTTGGCGCCGTCTACCATTTTTTAACCCCTTCTGATTCCTCAAAATCTGAACAATATCATCATAGACGAATCGGTTATCAAGGTCATCCTCAGGCTGATCTAAGACAAGCACACGACCTTCAAGAGCAAACAACAAAAGCAAAATTGCTGTGGCCCGTTGACCCACCGAAAGGCGTTCAAGAGAGCGAGGCATATCATCTACCATTAGACGTACCCTGAGTGCATCGGCTGGTATTACCGTCTCAAGTTCAAAAAGTCGAGACTCATCGTGGTTTATCCATTTAATCAATCGATTTGCCATTCCTGATGTCAGATTGAATTGCTCTTGGACTTCATCAGACCCTACCCTTACCGCCTCGGCAAGAGCTATACCATCCGTTGCTTCCGGGTCAACGAGTCGATCGATGGCATCCTTCGATACTCCCGAACCTTTCAATATTGATGAGAGTTGTTTCCTGTATTCCTCTTTCTGCCCCTTGAATTCAACTTCGAGTAAGAGTCGACTCTGAAGGATTTTCTCAATTTCATTGGCCTTCTCTCTGCGAAGCTGATGCTCTCGATGCCTTTGATCTCTGACATTTGAAACCAGTTGTTGCCGCTTTTCCAAACATTCTTTGAGTTTCGCCTCCGTCCGATCCAGATCTTCAATAAGTGGAATCAAAGAAGCTCGTTCCTCCTTCAATTTCAAAAACCTATCAGGGTCAAGATTTTCTGTCTGTGCCTCTTGTTTAATTCGGCTGATTTCTTTTTCAAGGGATTGGAGCACTTCTTTCCAACTTTTTTCAAGCTCCTGGATATTCTTCTCGGCAGAGTCAAAAAGGGAAATACCTTTATCAAATAATGTTGTTAGGCCCACTTGAAGATTTTCGAGAACCTTTGCAGCACTTTCCAGAATTGTCCTTTGTTTGCTCTGCCCCCGCATTAGGTTACGATGGGATGTTTCCAATGGAAAAATCAGGTCTTCCCTGAAATCCTGCCAATCGACATGTGCTTTCCTTAAGGCGCCAGCAGCACCCTTTAATAGCTGTTCGTCGCTACGAAGGTCAGTAGCGTCTTTTAACTTTTCTGTAGCACCATGTTTTTCGTATATCCCGATTTCATGATCTATTGCCTTAAGATGCTGGCGATATTCCTCGCGTTTAGTTAGTTTTTTGTAACAATCCAATATCTCTCGCGCATTGCCTCTGAGTTTTTCTATAGCTTCGCGAACATCAACTGCACGTCTGCGGGCTTCCTCACCGATTAATTCATCAAGGAGGACAAGCCGATACTCTTCACTTTGAGAAACGGCATAGATCTCACGCTGCCCAAAAATCATTGGGCCACCGTTGGGGCCAAGAAGATCAGAAGGACTAATGGCAACGGGCTTTTGTGAGTCAATTTCAACAACACGTGGGGGCTCTCCTAATACTCTGCTTATCTGGTATTTGCTAATTCGGCTGTTTCCAAGAGGTCTTACTAAGCCAATCTCGACTTTCCCACCGCTGCCGAGTGCATGGCGCACCAACTCTTCCCGATAAGACTGATCAGAGTAGGATTCGATTGCAAATGCGTAGCGAAGAGTCTCTATAATAGCAGACTTCCCTGCACCTCGTCCTCCGATAAGTACGTTAAGGTCTTCATTCCAATTGATGCTGAGGTTTCCGAGAAACCCAGAGCCCGAAACTAATATATTTTGGATTCTTGCATGGTTCGGTGGAGGAACCGACCCGATAGTCACTCTGGTTTCTGGGTCATGGAGAGCAAGACGCAGGGCGCCTAGATCGTTTGCACTTAACTTGATAAAGGTAGGTCGCTCACTACCATCCGATAGCCCTTTTGTGCCGATATCTTCAATGCACTTTGGATCAGAAAATTCAACGAAGGCCAAGTAATCCAAAAATCCGGAAGGTAAAACATTAGTTGATCGAAGCTTCCTTATTTCTGCCTCTGGACAATGTTCAATTGCATCTGGCCTCATTTCCTTAAGGAGCAAGGCCGCATCCTCTGTTTTGAGACTTTTAAACAAGCCATTAATCTGATTTGGATGAGGCGGGATCAGTAGGCATCCGAACTTATCTCTAAGAGATTTGAATACGTCCGCCAGACTCATTTTTGGATCAATGTCGCGATGCAACCCTCGGCTGTCAAACAAGGGCTCCGAAGGATCTTTGTCAAACGACTGGAGGAAAGTATTCAAACCCTTTAGATCCGTGTCCTCTGGAAAAATCGCCAATATGTGTAGGCCATATTTCCCGGCCATTTTAAAAGACATTTCTGCGCCAGGCAGTATCGTGATTCCCAGAAGTCCAGCCTTCTCTGCAATCGGCTCAAACCAATCTGAACGTACGCCGTTATAGTCGGTAATAGCGGCAATAGAAATTTTTTGTGCAGCAAGCTGTTTAAAATATTTGTCAATAACTTTCGAACGTCCTTCTTCACTCTCAACATCTGAACCATCTGGATATGTAAATGAATTCACACCAGGGCTATGCAGATGAAGGTCAACACGTTTCCAGGTTGCCCCATCTTGAGAACCCTCAAAAGCGGCTCTTGAAGGTTCTTTAATTGGCTTTCTCTCAGCGTCGATAGTTGTCATGCTACCCCCATTATAGATGGAAAATTTATATCAATATCACATAATGATTTTGATATCCTTAATTTGTTTAATGTGTTTCCATTTCTGGCCCAAAATCATGTCATGCTTATAGGACTATTTATGGTTTTATAGAAATGTCGTGGAATCAATGCCATATAGAAAATCAAAAACGTCTATTAAACTTCTTCTCCGAAAAATAAATACCTTCAACAATCCTCAAAATAGCCTGAACAAATCTGAAGAATGCATCACCGTAAGAATCGTCCTCAATCGGAACAATAAGTTCCCCCTCCCTGTCCTGAACACCAAAGAAAGAAAGTACATTATCTATAATTTTTTGTATTTTATTACACTGCAAATCGTTATCTTTGAAATTGTATGGCAAGTGCATATAGGTATGCCCTTCGTCTGAGAGTAACCATTTCCCATTTTCCTTTTTAATGATAATTGAAAGATTATCACCATCATTGAAGACGAAGGGTGCAAAAACTCGGTAGCGATTTATTCCCTCTGATTTGATATTGATTTTTTCAAACACTTTCTGCTTAAAATCACGTTCAATATTTTCTATAATCATGTCTCTTTATTATCCTTATTTCTGGCAGTTATTTTTAAAATAGCATACGCTGGAATTTCGAAAAATCTCGCAGTAACAATCTCACGCTTGACATGGTCCAACTTCTGTGCCGGATTTTGGATTCGAATTGGTTCAGTATTCGGGTTTTCGAGAGGGTCCCAGGCTACATATAGCCAATAGGAATCGCCTAATTGGGTCGCCTTATACCACTCATTTGTGGTTAACCGAATCGGCTGGCCCCTTTTCCTTCCTTTAACCTCGATACGGCGAACTCCGGTCATTGGGTCACGATATCCTGTGTTAGGGTCGGCCTGGGCTAAGCTTCGTATATCAAACCCTATCTTAAGGTGTCCAACCCTTTCACATTCCCGGCCCTGAGTCGTTTCATATTTTATCACAATGTCCTCGGCAGCCAGTTCAATTTTTCGTCTCAATTCCGGATCAATTGCCCTGTCAATTTCCATCACTTGGGGTTCTATGGCTTCATCTGAGGTAAATACCAGTGCGCTCGCTATATGTTTAATAGGACCGTGGCGGGCTATGCTGAGTCTTTCAAGGCCGGCTAACCGTTCATTCTTCATCCGTTCCAGGTCTGTTAGATCATTTTCCGCTCTCTGACGGGCCAAAGCCACTTCCGGGGAATCCTTTTCCCGAGCCTTAAGGTGCATTACTCTGTCTTGTGCTGTATGAATCCTGACAGTGAATGATTTTTCGAGATATTCTCGACAAACAGCAGCAAAGTGTTCCCGTTCTTGCTGGCACTGCTTGCGTCGATCCATTTGGTATGAAGTTTTCAAAAAGTCAGCAGCCGGTTTTGGGGCAATAGTTTGAATGCCTGAGGGAGAATTTTGATGTGAAGGAAGGTCAAGCAGGCAATCAGCAGGGATAACTGAAAATTTGTACTCAGCATCAGTGGATTCTGTGAGTTCCTCCCGAATGGCCACCACCTCTCCGTACAATGGCTGTGGCTTACCTTTGCTGTTCATTCCTCGAATAGTCATCTCAAAAAAGTGAAGTATGTAAGGGTAGTCTGCCATTGCATCGATGAAAGCTCCGGTGTGGCCTAAGAGAGAGGACAACTTTTCATTCAATTTTTCATCAACAGAAGCATAAAGAGGATGACCAGGGCCTAATAAAACAGCGTCAAGATGCTGGTCCATGTCAAGATGATCTTTGTGAAAAGTGATCTTGCGATAAATTGGCTCCGGTTTTCCTAAGCGGCGGACTGCGTCAAGGCGGTCAGATCGCAGGTCTGCCAGGACATGAGGAATACGCCACAATCCATCAGCCCTCGCTTCAATTTTCAGGTCTGTCTCTTCTGCGCTATTAAGGAAATGTTGTTCAACATAGCGCGGCATTAACCGGCGCTCTTCTATCTCAACGTTAGAGCGCTGGAAATCAGAGAAATCGAGACTTGATTTAGCAAGCGCAATGCCAGTGGCCTCTTCGTATGCCTTCAGCTTTTGTGGGTCAATACGTTCAATCTGATCCAGATATTCTTCCAGACGGCGTGGATCAAAGGCTACCTCGCGCAGCATTTCTGATAGATTTATCTCGTTTAAGGAAAGCACTTCACCAATAACGTCGAAGACCCTGTCAGATAGGACGATACGCATCTGCTCTAATTTGACAAGGAGCTTTTGTAAGATTCGTCCCTCAATAACGGGCTGGCCCTCCTCTGATTCACTGGCCACAAAGTTAAAGACATAGACATCTCTTTCCTGTCCGATTCGGTGGATACGACCTAAGCGTTGTTCAAGTCGTGTTGGATTCCATGGGAGGTCATAGTTGATCATTAAATGGCAGAACTGAAGGTTTATGCCTTCACCCGCAGCCTCAGTGGCTACACAAATTTGATAGGTGGTTCGGAATTTTTCCTGAGCTTCCCTCCTCTGATGGGGATTCATGCTGCCTTGTATTTCACAGGTTGAATAACCCCATTTTTCAAGGTGTTGCCTTAGATGATTCAGGGTGTCCCGGTGCTCAGTGAAGATGATCAATTTGCCCCGGCCATCCTTCAGGGCTGAAAACTCTGAAAAGGTCAGACATTCCTTCAATGCTGCCAGTTTTGAATCCGGCGCATGCTCTTTTACCCTCCTGGCTCTTTCTGTTAACTCTTTTAAAGCAGCTATCTCCATGCGCAACTGGTCAAGTTCCATTGCCATGGTGAATTCATCAACCAGAATATCACGGGCCTCATCATCCAGATCATCCTCATCAAGTTCTGCGTCAATTAGACGGCCCTGGATCTGGGCCAGCTGGCGAGCACGCTGGGCCGGCGGGAGAACTTCCAGTTCTTCTAATAGGTTGCGCTGCTTCTCAAGCCGTCTTTTCATTGATTCATAAATAGCCCCGGTGGAGCTGGCCAGCCTTCTTTGGAAAACAGTCCTGGCTAAAGCAACGCTCTGTTTTTTACGACCAGCTGCCTGACCAAGAAATTCGTTTAAATAAGCGGTTACGGCTTTATACAGGTCATATTCTTCACGATTCAGCAGGAATGTGACGGTATTGGCATGGCGATCCGGGAAGAGACGCTTTCCCTCCATATCCTTGAGATCCTCTTTTAGCCTGCGAATGGACCAGGGACAGTCCGGACCGAGTCTCAAAATATCTGTTCTTATCTCTCTGGCTTCATGGCCGACCTTATGTGGTTCCGGAAAGATATCAGGATCAATTAACCTGATAAAATGGCCAAATCTGTCATCATCGCCGTGATGAGGGGTTGCAGTGAGAAGAAGAAGGTGATCGGCATATTTGGATAGGTGTTCTGCTAATTGATAGCGTTTGGTTTTTTCAACTTCGTCAGCGCGACCTGAACGTTTTTTCGTATAGGCACTACATTTGTGAGCTTCATCAATAATGACGAGGTCCCAGCGCTCCTGCCATACTCTTTCTCTGACATCCTCTTGTTTCGCATAGTCAATTGAAGCAATAACTTGGGATTCTTTCGCCCACGGATTAGCCAGGCTCCATTTATCGCGAGCAGAATCGATTGGCTCAAATGTCTCGCCAAACCACCGTAGAAGTTCATCCTGCCATTGTATGGCCAGAGGTGCCGGACAAAGGATGAGAATCCTGTCAATGGCCTCCCTAAGCTTCATTTCTTTTAGCAGGAGTCCTGCCATGATCGTTTTGCCTGCGCCAGGATCATCGGCCAGAAGGAATCTGAGACGAGGTTGGGGTAACATCTTGAGATAAACGGCTTCAATCTGATGGGGAAGCGTGCGGATGCCTGAGATGCTTACTGCAAACTGAGGATCATGCGCATAGGCCAGACGAATTCTCGCTGATTCAATCAGAAGACGTATCTTTTCGGCATCTGCCAGCTCAGTTTTTGACTCTTCTTCTGGCTCACCGGAAATAATCGTTACTTCCTCGGGTGACAATATCGCTTCATCAAGAGAGCCGTCCGAAAGTCGAACCTGCAATTCGTATCCGCCAAATATCTCTCGAACTGCTTCAAGGATCACAGGTTCATTGAAGTGGCCCGGAAGATCAATCTTTTGACCTATGGGGAAGTGGATAGTCATTTGAATAATATCTTTGCCATTTTGGATGTGTAAGGCTCAGTAACAAAAACCCGCCTCTCTTTGGCAGAAACGTATTTATAGGCAATCAATTCATGGTTTCCTACAAGGGCTAAAAACAAATTATTCTAAAAACTTAGAGAAACTTAACTAATATTAGCTAATTGGTCAAGGAGTTTTGCCAGACAGCTTGTGTATTTGCTGAGAAATAATAGGAAATTTGGTGGTAAGCTTATCATATACTTTTGACAGATAGGCTCAAAATTCAAATGGTTTTTCAAGAGAACTGGGATGGCAGAGGATTTTGGTTGGGAGAAAGGGGAAAAGGATATATGTGGTAGGATTTAACTAACCCGTGTAGGGCAGTGGGGCCGGGACGGCAAAGTTGAGTTCCCGATGGGTGAGGTTAGGATTCCGTAGGGCAATGTTCCGGGCCAGAAGATCACGCCAGCGTTCAATCTCTTGCAGAAAGGCAGAGTCAACCTCTGCTGTTCCCCGCTTGGCCTTTTTTGACTCAACATATTTATCAAACGAGCCTTTCAGGATTGCACCACGAGAGAAGATATTTTCTATTTCCTCCCATCGCTTCGTATAGTCGGTATATGTTAGGTAAAGGATACGGGAATGAGAAGCCTTATCAGTCTTGACGGGTTTGACGCGGCAGTCATAGACTGCAAACTCTTCAAAATCAGTAAGGATACTGAGCGACAACTTTGCGCTCCATGCATAGCGGCGCAATTGGTAGGCAGGGTGGATATCTTCCTTGATATCGACTGAGGGCTTCTTTGCTTCCAGAAAGAATTTACGTACCCCTCCAATGCGAAAGCTGTAATCAGGCGCCTTGGTGGCCCCACCTACTTTAATAGCGTCCTCATGGACCACTTCTTTGTAGGCCTCAGCATAGCCCTGTTTGTTGGTGATGTCCCAGCCCAATTCTTCAAAGAAGGGATTGATAAATTCGAGACGCACCTGGGTTTCGTTATATTTGCCCTGCTTGTAAGCCTCCAGGTTTCGGTCAAAACGTTCAATTAGCTCGGAAATTTTGGTAGGAATAGCCATGATTCCTCTTAAAAAAAATAACTCCACGATCACCAGCGGGCATGAGAGAGTAGGAAGGCGAAAACCCATATCATACCCTACCCGCTATGGTATTGCCCATCTGGTGAATTGCGATGGTAGACGGCCATCATTCATATAGTTTTATCGAAATAATCTTCTGGTAACGGGGAAAGTCTTTATCAGTAGTAAAGATTGGAACATCAATTCTTTTTCCAACAGCACATATAAGGAAATCAATATGAGAGCCTTGAATTCCTTTTTTTCTACATTGGTTGCACAATTCGGCAGCAAATTCATAATCAATGTCTTGAATGGGAGTGTTCTCAAAATAGGAGAGTTTTTCTTTCAACTTTCTAAATTTGCGTAGATCACTATAACCAGATAAAATTTCTTGACGAATAGGGCCAATGATGAGAGCTCTCTGGTCTCTGATAAGAGATGTAAGTTGATCTGTTTCATATTGATATTTATTGTTGCGGGGGCGTAAAGCATACGACCAAATGGGAGTATCAACAAGAACCTTCACCTATTTCTTCCTTTCTTGTAATCATAATCAGGATCTGGGTCCATCTTTCCGAAAAGATTTATTATTTCCAATTGTTTGTGTCTATTAATTAATTCTTTTAACGCCAAATTAACAGTATCTTTTTTAGTTCTTAAACCGCTTATTTCTAATGCTTTTCGTAATAATTCCTGATCTATAGCCAGGTTAGTGGGCATATCGGACCTCCTTTTTTTACACAACCTATCACACAATCCGATGTATGTCAACGGCAAATGGCGCGGATGACGTGTAGAAAAAGCGTTAGCTTTTTGTATCAGAGTTAATCTGCTTATTATGTTTCTCTCATTCCAGGTACGGTAGCTCTTTGGGCGGTACGACTATACGAATCGATCTAGCTGTACCCGGAGTTCTCTCAATGAGACCAGCCTTCTCCAGGTTGAGCACCATTTGATGCACTGATGGCGGTGTTACGCGGAAGTGGCGCTGCATGTCTGATTCGGCAGGAGGACGACCGGCAATCTTCGTGTAGTTGTAGATGAAGGCAAGGTACTGTCCCTGTTTCCTCGTGAACTTCATCCGGCACGGTCCTCCTGCTTCCTGCATATATCGCCTATCATCTCATGAAGACAATGCTGACATAGGTCGCACTCAACCCACACCCCGTCTCCGAAAACAGACTCATAGCCACCTGTGAACCGGATGTGATGAAACTCCTCCGTCTCGAGGTCGTTCGGTCCGTATTCCTTGCCGCACCTGTCACAGACCACCGATTCTATTTCATCAACTTGTTTGGTGACCTTCCTCTGGCGAATCATTTTTTATCCCTTGAACATGGCAGTCCAGCTTGAGAGATGCGAATGAGGCGCAGCGTAATAAGCATCCTTCTCCAAGCTTATTTTAAGCATTTTATGCAGTTTGGCGAGACATCTCTTGATATGAAAATTCCCACAGTCCTGCATTAGCTTTTGCATGTTCAATTGTCATGTTCACGATATCGCCTTTTTCATCAATGTCTATATAGATATTTTCACTTATCTCTTTTGTTTCATAGACATCTTTATCCGTAAATTCCACATGAGCTGTGTCCGTATCAGAAAAATATTTTACTTTCATACCTTAATCCTCCTTAAAAGACCGATCAAAAAAGGCGTTATGAATTGTCTCACCGTCATCCAATAAGATCACCCGAAGACATTTATCAATCTCTTGTATCTTTGCCCATTTTCTGATCCGGCCATCGGTCTGAATTTCAGTCTTTTCTGGATATTGTATCACAAAATTGATCCATTCGTCTTTAATTTGAGCACGATCAGGTCTTTGCCTTGTATATTCAAAATATTGTGTTGTTTTCATGAGATAACAGACCCAAATCAAAATGTACTTTTTTTCATTTACCTAATGCCGGAAATCACCGGCGGCAAAAAGCAGAGCTACGAAGGATAGCTTTTGCCTCTGCAAATACTTCCTTTTGTTCATTTTCTCAGCAGGCCAAACATTTCAAGCCTTTAATGTGTGCAAGTATCAGAAAAACCCCCAACTTTCATGAATCAAATCATGATGAGATGTAAGCAGAAGGAGCTCGTCATTCAGATTGCTACGCCTGAAACGCCAGATATGTCTTTTTCACCCTGGCCAGCTCTTCCACAAAATGCCAGCTTCCCCTTTCCACAAATGTTGCTGTGAGAGAAGCGCCTATTTTAATATTTTCCGGATGGGCGACATCCACACCAAGAATCTGGGCACTAATCCTTGGCCCTTCCTCCAGCTCAACAATGCCGGCGCAGTAAGGATTATCTCTGTTATACCCTGCATCTATCATTGGGATAGGGCCAACGCCGATAACCGTGAATGCAACAAGCTTCCCTTTCCCGTTAAGCTCTATCCATTCTAATTCATCACTTTTACACGTGAGGCATATCGGACGTGGAGGCACCCATAATGCACTGCACCTCACACACTTGGAAGCCATCAGCTTTTTTTCTTCTATAAATTTGTCAAATGAGGCAATGGTAAATGGTATCTCTTTCATCTGTACTATCTCCTTTCATAGATTTGGACAACTGCAGTCGTTCCGTGGGCCCCTATATTATGATTCAGAGCGAGATTAATATTCGTGACTTGCCGAGCGCCTGCTTCACCTCTCATCTGTTGAAATATCTCTACTACCTGTGCAGCGCCGGTAGCGCCCACAGGATGCCCCTTACACTTCAATCCGCCAGAAACATTAATTGGTTTTACACCGTCTCGAGCAGTCTTACCTTCCCCTGCTGCGGTCGCTGCTTCTTTGCCTTCCTTGAAAAAACCAAGGTCGGCAATCGCCATTACCTCGGCAATGGTAAAGCAATCGTGAACCTCGGCTATTTTTATATCCTGAGGGCCAACACCAGCCATCTCATAAGCCTGCTGTGCTGCGAGCTTCGCCGCCGGTATAGATGTAAGGGTTTCTCTGTCGTGGAGATTATGTCCGCTGGCCTGTCCTGAGCCGATGATATAAAGAGGTATATCAGTGAAGTTTTTAGCTATCTCCTCAGCCACAAGGAGAATGCAGGCCGCTCCATCTGTAACAGGGCAACAATCAAACAACGTATTCGGCCAGGCAATGACTGGATTATATTGTGGGTCATGAAGGAATTCCATTTCATCAGCCCAGCGTGGAACGGGCTTCCCCTTTGTTTCAGCCTGAGCCTTGCGCATATCCATAACATCTTTAATAGTCTTAGGAAAATGCGCCTTGGGATTCAGTGCCCCATTACTATGATTCTTTATCGCTACCCGCAACATGTCATCATGAGTGGTTCCATATCTTTCCATGTGTGCGGTTGCCATAGAGGCATAAAGGCCAGGAAAGGTAAACCCAACCGAAGCTTCATAGGTTGTATCCGAACCACAGGCAAGAGCCATTGTGGTCCAATTAGTTGGTAAAATGCTCATCTTTTCTGTACCACCAACTAACACCATATCATATATGCCAGAGGCTATCCCTATAATCCCTTCTCTCACAGCAACTGAACTGCTCGCACATGCATCTTCAATCTTCATTGCTGGACAAGGGGTAAGACCGGTTACATCAGCACATAACACTCCTATCACTGATTGTGACTCCCACATCTCAGCGCCACAATTTCCCACATATAAGGCCTCGATCTCCTGAGGATCAAACCCTATATCCACAGAATTCACCATATCAAAGAAGGCCTCTGCAAATAATTCACGATTTGTCACATCGGGCCGGAT
>Ga0233414_10000677_pt1 | contig 13789 bp, 10 predicted proteins | sample Na_anoxic_10_MG_FD_189020 | JGI IMG/M metagenome (GOLD analysis project Ga0233414, IMG submission 189020) | Seawater microbial communities from Saanich Inlet, British Columbia, Canada - Na_anoxic_10_MG | ecosystem: Environmental > Aquatic > Marine > Inlet | place: Canada: British Columbia...
GAAAAGGATTGGTTATTTCCAAAGGAATCGAGGAGAAAGGAAAAAGCAGGAGGCATTTGATTGATAACAATAAATCCTGATTGCCCCAAAATTTATCAATTATATTCTCAAATTATTCAGTAAGTGCAACGAACGTTGTGGATCAGATGCGACTATAAACCATAGCCTGCATCCGGCTTGTTATGGTCATGCAAGTTATCCTCATTCAAAATCATATTTTATTCGGAATCAGTTAGGTCAGAAGATTTCTCTATCATTATATTGAGCATCGTGTCGTCTGCCAGTGACATGCCAATGGTGCTGATTTGGCTCAGGTTACGAATAGTGTCTTCAGTTGTAGCCCCAACAAAGCCCTCCATCTTCGTGATGCCATGATTATTCAGCGCCATATGTGCAGAACGTATTGCAGAATTTGTAGAACTTGCCACCTTCAGGGCGCAACCCTCCTTTGCACCGTCGCAAAGCATACCGCCTAAATCACTGATAAGATTGTTCGCAGCCAACGTGATCTTTGGCATGTCTTTCCCTGCCCGTTGATAGACGATTGCTACAGCCGCGCCGACGCCTGCAGCAATTGCGCACCCGCACAGAGGAGACAGATCTCCCGTGAAGCACTTGATATAGCTGTTAATCAAGTGGGACAAGGCAATACTGCGGACAATAACTCCTTCTTCCAAATCATAGTGTTTGCCGACGAGATACGGAACCAGAATTGCCACAATTCCCTGATTTCCACTCCCGCCGCTGGACATCACAGGCAGATTGAGTCCGCCCATTCTCGCGTCCACTGCCGATGAGGTCATTACTTCACATGAGGAGAATATGCTATCCTCCCGCTGTTTCTTCACAACTAATTGGGAGATATAATGACCGACTCTGCGCAACGAATGTCCTTCTTTACAGATGCGCAGATTCATGTCGATACCGGACTTGATGTAGTCGTAATTTGGCTGTTCGATCTGCTCAGCCATATCAACAAGCTTGGCTATGCTTGTATTTCTCAATGCGGTCCTAAACTCATTGTCACCGTCGGGATGCAGGGCATCATTTGATTGGAAAAGTTCCCGATCGTTGTGTTCTAATCTGACCAGATTGGTATGAGAACCCTCAATAACCGCCCTGGCCGAGTCTTTTTCTGTGCGAAGGAACGCATCAATGTAAAGTTGCCTCTTTGATCTGTCACAACTAATATCTGCCCTGTGTGTTTTGATAAGTGTTTTCGCACGGCTCAGGATGTCATCGGTAATGCAAGTCATTATCTCCATCTTCAATTCGGGGCGCTGGATGAGAGCCCCGAGAACACCGGCGATCAAGTTGCCCCTTTCTCCTCCGGTATTTGGGATAGCTACGGCGAAACCGTTTTTGTAAACGCCGGGGTCAACCGATATATGTATCTCGGTTATTTCACCATCAAGCTGTTTGCCGGCAGCACTGGCAGCATAGGCAACAGCAATCGGTTCTGTGCAACCGAGTGCCGGAAATACATCGTGTTTTAGGACTTCGCTAAGAATGTTCAATTCGTTTCCTCCTCAAATCATAACGGCCACAATGAGCGGTGTGAAGGGGAACAAAGGATAACGAAAATGCCAAGGAAACATTGTGTTTTTATGCTCCGGCATTATGCTGCAAGCTATGGAATTCTGAATATTACAATAAAACTGGACAAAGCATGATGGAATCTGGTGGAACAATAGACCTAGAACCAAATAAAGTCAATTATTTTGGGGGATTGAACTAAGATGTTGTTTACGGCCTCCAATTGAAAAATCCTGTGATAGGAAATTCTGAGGACGATCATCATTTGAATTTCGATTCAAGTTTATTTCAATTTTGCAAAAGGTTCTTGACAAAATCTTCTCTGGGAAGCAAAAAATTTCTACGAGGAAAAAATGATTGCTATAATTGATTACGAAGCCGGAAACCTGAAGAGTGTTGAGCGGGCCCTGAAAAAGTTAGGGTTTCCCTGCCGAATAACTCAGGACAAGGAAGATGTCCTGAACTCTGACAGGATAATCTTTCCGGGAGTGGGTGCAGCAGGAAAGGCGATTGCTGATCTAAGACATCTTGGCTTGGATAAAGCCTTAATGCAGGCCTTTGAAAACGGCAAGTCTTTATTGGGAATCTGTCTGGGTGCACAGATCATATTGGAGAAAAGCGAGGAAAATAACACGCCGTGTTTGGGATTAATTGAGGGAGATGTTAAGCTGTTTCCATCTCCTCTTTTCTCCGAGGAAAAGGAGCATCTTAAAATACCCCATATGGGGTGGAATAGTGTACGTTTATTGAAGAGACATCCAGTACTGGAAGGAATCAGGCCTCATGATGAGTTCTACTTTGTCCATTCCTATTATCCAATGCCTGCCTCAAACAAACATGTCATTGGGACAACCAATTACGGAATAGAATTCCCATCAATCATTGGTCATAAAAACCTAATTTCTATGCAATTTCATCTTGAAAAAAGCGGAAATCCAGGATTGAGAATTCTGAGGAATTTTTGCGAATGGAACGGTTACTATGCTGAGTAAAAGGATCATACCCTGCCTCGATGTGAGGGATGGGAAAACAACCAAGGGTGTAAAGTTCAAGGAAAACGTGGACATCGGTGACCCTGTTGAGATGGCCAGGTTTTATTATGAAGAGGGAGCAGATGAGATTGTCTTTTATGATATTACTGCCTCCAGTGATCGAAGAGATATTATGATAGATGTTGTCCGCCGTGTGGCCGAAGAGATTTTCATACCCTTTTCTGTGGGTGGGGGAATACGGACCGTCGAAGATATGCGTGGTGTTCTTCTCGCTGGTGCAGAAAAGGTAAGTATTAATACTGAGGCCATAAAAAACCCAAAGATTATTTCTAAAGGTGCCAGGGCCTTTGGAAGTCAATGCATCGTGCTTGGAATGGATGTCAAAAAGATAGAATCTTCCAAGAAGATTCCATCGGGTTATGAAATAGTAATCCATGGCGGCAGGACATATACGGGCATTGATGCCCTTGCCTGGGCAAAGGAAGCAGAGAATTTAGGGGCTGGCGAGATATGTCTGAATTCCATTGATTCGGATGGTACAAAAGAAGGTTATGAATTGGTACTAACCTCGCTCATTTCTGAAAATGTGAATATTCCGGTGATTGCCTCTGGCGGTGCTGGAAAAATAAGTCATTTGTATGATGTACTCACAGAAGGTAAGGCAGATGCGGCCCTGATAGCGTCCATTGTCCACTACAGGACTTACACCATAAAAGAGATAAAGGAAACACTGCATGCAAAGGGAGTTAAGGTACGGAGGACGTGGATGTGATATATACGGTAAAATAATCTGTTAAAGTAGCTCCAGCAGCCTCTTTGGAAGATTATCAAATGCCCCGTTAGACATGATCAAAATCACATCACCTGCCCTTACTCCTTCGACTAATGTGTCCAGCAATTGGTCAGTGTTTGAAAAATAATAGCCATTGACCCCTCTTCTTTTAATGTCCTTTATTAGGCGTTGAGAAGAAAACCGTTCTGCCAGAGGTATTTTTTCCATTAAAGGCGGTTCAGGGATCATGATTAGATCTGCATTATCAAATGATGAAGCATATCGTGTCTGAAAGATATTTCTCCTACTGGTATTGGATCTAGGCTCGAAGACAGCTACTAAGCGATGTTTCCTATACTTTTCCTTGACAGCCCTTATGGTTTCTCTGACTGCGGTTGGGTGATGGGCAAAATCATCTATAACAAGAATTCCTTTCTTTTCTCCTATGATTTCCTGTCTCCTTTTGACACCCATAAAAGTTTTTGTTGCATCTGAGAGTGTCGAAAACGGTATTTGTAAGAAATCAGCCAATACAACTGCAGACAAAAGATTGGATATGTTGTGATAACCATACAGAGAAGTAGAAAGGGTCATGTGTTTTTCCCCAGCCTTGAGAATTGATAAACGGGTAAGATCTTCTTGAACAGAGATGTCAACCGCCTTAAAGAGACTGTTCTTTGTAATACTATAGGTTGCAACCGGGCATTTTGCCCTTTTTATTTCCTGTGTGATCACTTCGTCATCCCCATTTGCAATAAGAAATCCCTCAGGCGGCATGAGTTTGATCAATTTCCTGAAGCTCTCAATGACATGGTCCAGGTTCCGGTAGATGTCAGAATGGTCAAATTCTATGCTGGTAAGGATTGTTAACCAGGGGTCATAGTGCAAAAATTTTGGCCCTTTATCGAAAAAGGCCGTATCGTATTCGTCGCCCTCTATGACAAAATAAGGACCTTTCCCCAATTTGAAATTTGCCTGAAAATTCTGTGGGATCCCGCCAATCATGAAACCTGGGCCCATACCAGCCTTTTCCAAGATCCAGGCAACCATGGCAGAGGTTGTTGTCTTGCCGTGTGTTCCGCTGACCACAATGGAGCGTTTGCCCTTTAGGGCAAAGTGCTTAAGTGCTTGTGGCAATGAGAGATAGGGGAGCTTCATGCGAGAGAGCTCGATGGCTTCAGGATTGCCTTTAGTAATTACATTTCCTACAATAACCAGGTCTATGCTGGGAAAGAGGTTCTGCGGGCCATAGCCTTCGAGAACAGGGATAGATAATGCTTCAAGAAAATGGCTTATGGGTGGATAAACATTTTGATCTGAACCTGTCACCAGAAACCCTTTTTGTTTTAGGATGCCGGCTAACGAAGCCATCCCTGTTCCGCAAATACCCGTTAGGTGGATGTGATGCAGGCTTTCAGGTAAACGGTTGAGGTCAACGGACAGCCGAGCTCCGTTTTCTTGATTTTGAGGATAAATTATTGAATCTCCTTTTGGTTATGTAAAAAATGCTTGATATCTTTCCCAGGCTTGTGTAAATTTCCATCTTCTTAGATTGAATCAAAGGCGGCCTTTTGTTACTAAGACCTGAATTTTTTCAAACCAACCATAAACCTGATAAATATGTCGCCTTTTAAAAAGTCTAGTATTAATGGAGAAAAAAGAAATGTCAAAGGTATGTGAAATTTGCGGTAAAAGATCTGTAGTCGGTTATAATGTCAGTCATGCTCATAACAAAACAAAGAAACGCTGGTATCCCAACCTCCAGAAGATCAGGTGCATTCAAAATGGTCAGATAAAGAGAATGAGAGTCTGTACAAGCTGTATCAGATCTGGCCGTGTTGTGAAGCCTTAAAGCCTTTCCACAACCAGAACGTTTTTGACCTTTTTTATAGCTGTGATAATATCCCGAAGCTGCTTATAATTTTCAACCTCAATTGTAAAAAGAGCAATACCCTTTTGATCCGTCGTTGTTTTGACCTCAGCCTGGACGATATTGGCATTCTTTTGTGTCATAATAGCGCTGGTGTCAGCCAGGATACCCTTTTTATTCATACTGGTTACCCTAAGCTTCGCAAGAAACATGTCTTCCTTAGAAGGTTCCCACGATATCTCAACCAATCTTTCGGGATCAGCATCAAGAATATGGCTACAATTTTTATTATGGATCGTGATGCCGCGCCCACGTGTAATAAATCCAATGACATGCTCTCCTGGAAGAGGCCTGCAGCAATTGCCAAAATGTATCAACATGTCACTAACACCATCGACCTTGATTCCATGTTCTTTTTTTGCCCGCCTCAGGCGGACCAGCATCTTTTTTACCATGCCGGCTGGCTTTTCCTCTTTGATACCCAATTTGGGCTTGAGGCGTCCAATTACTTGCTTTGCCGAAATCTCACCAAAACCTATTTGCGCAATGAGGTCTTCCTCTGAATGGAAGGAAAGTTTTTTTGCAATTGCTGAAAGTTGACCACTTTTTATAACATTGGGTAAGGTCAAGTGGTCTTGTTCAAGGGCCTTTTCCAGGATGTTCTTTCCAAGGTTTATGCTTTCCTCTCTCCCCTGATTTCTTATCCAGTGCCTGATTTTGGTTTTAGCGCGAGGTGTTTTTACAAATTCCAGCCAATCTTTGTTTGGATGTTGTTTTGGGGATGTGACAATTTCCACAATATCTCCATTTCGTAACTGATAACGGAGAGGAACCATTTTTTCATTGATTCTGGCCCCCATGCATCTCTCCCCAACTTCCGAGTGAATACTGTATGCAAAATCAACTGGTGTAGCCCCTCTCGGGAATTGCTTCACATCTCCCCTGGGAGTAAATACATAGACCTCATCTGGGAAGAGGTCCATCCTGACTGTCTCTAAAAATTCTACAGGGTCCTTGAGATCTTTTTGCCACTCCAGGAGCTGCCGCAGCCATGCAAATTGTATTTCATCAGTCTTGCTTGCTATTGGGCCTTCTTTATATTTCCAATGAACAGCAACGCCTTCTTCTGCTACCATGTCCATATGCCATGTCCGAATTTGTACTTCCATTCTTTGGCCTAACGGACCTATCACTGTTGTATGAAGTGATTGATACATGTTAGGTTTTGGAACAGAAATATAATCCTTGAATCTCCCTGGGACCGGTTTCCACATGGAATGAATATGACCCAGGACCTCATAGCATTCTTTAATGGAACTTACGATTACTCTGAATGCCGAAATATCGTGTACTTGATTGACTGTGAGGTCCTGGTCTATCATCTTCTTGTAAATACTGTAAAAGTGCTTGTGTCTGCCTGTGGTAGTTGCTTGAATCTTATATTCTGCCAGCTTTTTAGAGAGCAGTTCTTTGACTTCCCTGATAAATTTTTCCCTTTCATCTTGCCTCTGGGCAATCTCGTTTTTGATTTTTTTGTATATCTCAGGTTCGAGATAATATAAGGAGAGATCTTCGAGACTGGATTTTATCCAGTTAATACCCAATCTGCCTGCAAGGGGTGCGTAGATGTCGAGTGTTTCCTCGGCAATAAGTCTCTGCTTTTCTGACGGTTGGAAACCCAATGTCCTCATATTGTGCATCCTGTCGGCAAGTTTGACAAGAACCACACGTATATCAGAGGACATGGCAAGAATCATTTTTCGGAAATTCTCAGCCTGGCGATGCCTCTGACTGGCAAGCTGCATTTTGCTGATCTTTGTAACCCCATCTACAATATCGGCTGTTTCCCTACCAAAAAGACGCTCAATATCATCAATATTAGCATCGGTATCTTCAAGCGTATCATGGAGCAGGCCTGCTACAACACATATGACATCCATCTTCATTTTGGCGAGAATGTAGGCTGCCTCAAGGAGATGTGAGAGGTAAGGTTCACCTGAGAGGCGGATTTGGCCCTGATGAACCTTTGCCGAATAGACATAGGCTTTTTCCACCAGTTCAATATTGGCCTTTGGGTGATAACTCAGGAGCTGTGATGTGATGTCACTTAAGCGAATCATAAAGTTCTTTTATTTTGTTTCTAATAAAGGCCGTAGCATCTTTTACAGAGACAACAATACTTTCAGATTCAAGACGTAACCTTACTTCAACTTGACCGTCTTTGACTCCTCGGAGTCCGACAGTGACACGAATTGGGATTCCAAGGAGATCTGCATCATTGAATTTAACGCCAGCCCGCTCATCCCTGTCGTCAAGGAGGGCATCAATATTATAATCAATTAGCTCTCGATAGATTTTTTTTGCTGTTTCCACTACAGCGGTTTCGTGCATCTGGAGTGGCAAGATGGTTACTTCAAAAGGCGAAATTGGTATCGGGAAAATAATGCCGTTTTCGTCATGGTTCTGTTCGATTGCTGCTGCCATGGTCCTTCCTACACCAATACCATAGCACCCCATTACAATAGGTCTTTCCTCTCCTTTTTCATCAAGAAAGACAGCTTTGAGGGCTTGACTATATTTTGTGCCCAACATGAAAATATGCCCTACCTCGATGCCTCTTCCAAATTGTATCTTTCCACCGCATCTGGGACATTGATCATCCGGAGTGATCATACGCAGGTCGCCAAAACCATCAACTGTAAAATCTCTGCCCAGGTTCACATTCTTGAAATGCAAATCCTTCCTGTTGCCGCCTGTGACAAAATTTTTCATGCCCTCGATAGAATTGTCAGCCACCAATTTAACCTTGACATCCACTGGGCCGGCAAAACCTATAGGAGCACCGGTGGTTTCCTCCACAAGCACCGGATCGGCCATTTCAACCTTTTGAGCTCCGAGAAAGTTCTTAAGTTTGGCCTCATTTATTTCGTTATCACCCCTAACTAAGGCTCCAACCACTTCTTCGTCTGCAACATAGATAAGTGTTTTTATAAGTTGATCAGATGAAATATTGAGAAAAGTTGTGACCTCTTCAACGGTTTTTATGTCAGGTGTATCCACCTCTTCAAAAGGCTTCATATCACTTACGTCAATTTCAGAGGATTTATCGGCCTCTTTTACTTCCGCCCTCTCGAGATTGGCGGCATAATCGCAGTTAAGACAATTGATGGTCTGATCCTCACCTGTATCGGCTAAAACCATAAACTCGTGGGAATGACTTCCGCCAATTGGGCCTGCATCCGCCTCCACAGCCCTGAATTTCAGACCACAGCGTTTGAATATTCTGGCATAAGCTTCATTCATGATCTCATAGCTACGTTTTGATCTTTCTTCGTCTGGGTCAAAGCTATATGCGTCTTTCATAATGAACTCGCGACCGCGCATGATACCGAACCTTGGTCGTATTTCGTCCCTGAACTTTGTCTGAATCTGGTAGAAATTGACAGGCATCTGTTTATAGGAATGTATTTCTTTTCTTATAAGGTCTGTGATAACTTCTTCGTGAGTAGGTCCAATACATACATCATGGTTATGCCTGTCTTTGAACCTTAAAAGTTCTCTCCCATAATAGTCCCATCTGCCGCTCTCTTGCCAAAGTTCCGCAGGCTGGACAGCAGGCATCAAAAGTTCTATTGCGCCGGCCCTATCCATTTCTTTTCTGATGATGGTTTCTACTTTTTTGATAGACCGGAGGCCTACCGGCAGATAGGTATAAATACCGGATGCCAGTTTCCTAATCATGCCTGCCCTGAGCATTAGCTGATGGCTTATGACCTCTGCGTCTGACGGAATCTCTTTGTAAGTAGGTATGAAATATTTTGAATAGCGCATGGTAATTAATAACTCCTTTACTCAACAAGCTTTTTCACTTCATTTATCAACACTTCTGCTAATCTATTCTCCGGGACTTTTCTCAATACTTTTCCTTTTTTAAATAGAATACCCTGACCTTTGGCACCTGCAACCCCAATATCTGCCTCTTTGGCTTCTCCCGGCCCATTTACCACGCAACCCATTATCGCCACCTTTGGCGAGGCCTCAATATTAGACAGGGCTCTTTCAACTTTGTCAACAAGGCCAAAGAGATCTATTTCACATCTGCCACAGGTAGGGCAGGATATAATCTCAGGACCTCTACGCCTGATGTTGAGTGCCCTTAGAATCTCATAGGCGACCCTGACCTCCTCTACTGGATCTCTTGTCAGAGAGACGCGGAGTGTATCGCCAATACCATTAGCGAGCAGATAGCCGATGCCTAAAGCACTTTTCACTGTACCCGATATAAGTGTGCCTGCCTCTGTCACTCCTAAGTGTAAGGGGTAATCCACCTTTTCACTCAATAGTTCATAGGCTTCAATAGTATTGATTACATTCGAGGATTTTATTGATATCTTGATCTGATCAAAGCCTAAGCTTTCTATGAACTCCACATGCTTCATGGCACTTTCTACCATGGCTTCAGGTGACGGGTGGCTGTACTTTCGGAGGATTTCTTTATGCAAAGAGCCGGAATTGACTCCTATACGAATTGGAACATTCAGATCCCCGGCAACCTTGACTACCTTAGCAACGCTCTTGTGAGTACCAATATTGCCAGGATTAATCCTCAACCCATCGGCTCCCGCATCCAGAGTTGCCAGGGCAAGGCGGTGATCAAAATGGATATCTGCGATGAGGGGTGTTTCAACTTTTGACTTGATTTCCTTGAAGGCAACCACTGCTTCTCTATCAGGAATGGCCAAGCGGACAATTTCACAACCGGCTTCAGACAGTTGTTCAATTTGATGAATTGTTGAAGATACATCCCGGGTGTCTGTATTAGTCATTGACTGAACAGCTATAGGAGATCCCCCTCCAATCGGTATATGACCGACATATATCCTGCGTGTTTTTTTTCTCTTCATTTGCATGGAAATTCTATTCAGACATTAATAACCGTAATAGTTTGGCTGTTTAAGAAAATCATGAGCGAATCACAAGGACATGGGATCTCTTTTTTTCGGTTCTTAAAAGAGACCCCCATGCCCTTGTCTTACATGTTTTTAAAGATCTAAACTGTTACTAATAACCTAAAAAGGGGAAATCCGAACCAGACTCACTATTGCCCCGAAAATCATGATCTTATGCAACTAAATTAGAAAAACCAACTAATTGTGTCAAGATGATTCAACTGTACCAATAACCGGAAGGCATATCTCCGATTTTATATTGACAAGCGATGATAAAAAGTTGAATCTGTAATTTATGAAATAGTGAAGGCGGATTGTGAAAAACATCCTCACAGTTCCGGGGAATGGCTTTGGTGCCCCAGGCCATTTCAGGATAGGTTTCTGTGTCCTTTATGAAGTGATTGAAAGGTCGTTTCCAGGATTTGAAAAGGTGATAAAAAAGTATTGAGAGAGAAAAAACCAATGTACTCAAAGATAATCTCTTTAAGATTTCCGAAAAAGGTCGTCAATGAACCCATAGTCGTAAACCTTGTAAAGAAGTTTGACCTCTCCTTTAATATCCTTAAGGCAACTATCTACCTGAGAAAAGAAGGTTTTATGGTGCTTGAGTTAGGCGGGCAACGTGAGAATTTTCAAAAAGGTCTTCGTTACTTAAAAAGCCTTGGAATCAAGGTGGAGAGTATTGGACAGGACATAAAACGTGATGAAGATAAATGCTTTCAGTGCGGGGCCTGTACGGCCGTCTGTCCAACAGGCGCCCTATACATCAAAAGGCCGGAAATGGAGGTTATCTTTGACAGAGAAAGATGCAGTGCATGTGAAATCTGCGTATCAGCCTGTCTGGCACAAGCCATGGAAGTGAAATTTAACAGGGGTTTGCTTCATTAATTTTATGACCAATCAGCCTTCTGACGTAGTAGTAGCCCTTAGTGGTGGATTGGACAGTTCCCTCGCCGCAGCCTTGTTGAAAAGTGGAGGATGGAAAGTATATGGCCTCCATTTCCTCATTCCGACATCCCCTTCAGAGACAGAGAAAAGAATTAATGCAGTTCATAAAATTGCCGATCACCTTCAGATCCCCTTAACAATACTTGACCTTAAGGAAACCTTCAACCAACTGATAATAGATCCATTCGTCCATTCCTATTTGAAGGGGCTGACTCCCAATCCCTGTATCGTATGCAATCAGTTAATAAAGTTTGGATACCTTTTCCAATATGCGGAACAGAAGGGTATTCATTGCTTAGCAACAGGACATTACGTAAGAGTAAGAACAAAAGATGAAAGCACATATGTAGATCTTTTGAGAGGAAAGGATAAGCGTAAAGAACAATCCTATTTTCTTCACAGGCTCACCCAGGCTTGCCTTTCAAGATCGGTTTTCCCTTTAGGAGATATGGATAAAGATAAAGTGCGACGCAAGGCATGTGAAATGAAGCTGCCAGTTGATTTAGTTTCTGAAAGTCAGGAGATTTGTTTTATACCAGAGAAAAACTACCGCCTCTTTATTGAGAACAGAAGGGGAGTAGAAGCAAATAAACGAGGTAATATCATCAACAGCCATGGTGAAATACTCGGAGAACATACCGGAACTTATAGATACACTATCGGCCAGAGACAGGGGTTAGGTATCGCTTCTTCCCGCCCATATTACGTGAAGAGAATAAGCCCTGAAACAAATGAAGTAGTTGTAGGAAGAAAAGAGGAGCTATTTTTAGAAAGAGTAGAAGTCGATTCATTTGAGTGGATTGGTGCCCACCCTTCCCAAAACGTGATTAAGGCACAAGCACAGGTCCGTTACCGGCATATTCCAGCACCGGGCAGGCTCGAGGTTATTTCTTCTGATAAGATGAGATTTATATTCGATATGCCCCAATGGGGCATTACCCCTGGCCAGGCCCTTGTCTGTTATCAGGGTGACCAAGTATTGGGCGGTGGCTGGATATTGCAAAAGTAAAAAAATTCTTTGGAGGAACATATAATGAAAAGCTATCGCAAGGAATTATGGTTTAATGTGCCCGGGAGAAGGGCATTTATCAACATCACTCCCCAGGTTGAGGAATGTCTAAGCGAAAGTGACATCACCGAAGGCCTCGTGCTTGTAAACGCTATGCACATCACGGCATCTGTTTTTATCAACGATGATGAATCCGGACTTCACCACGACTATGACGTCTGGCTCGAAAAACTGGCGCCCCATGAACCTGTATCTAAATACAGACATAATGTGGGTGAGGATAATGCAGATGCCCACATGAAGAGGCAGATTATGGGACGGGAGGTGGTTGTTGCAGTAACAAATGGAAAATTGGATTTTGGCACATGGGAACAGATCTTTTATGGTGAATTCGACGGACGGAGAAAAAAACGCGTTCTGGTTAAAGTTATTGGAGAGTAGATGCCTACCAAAACCAAACCATGGATAAAGACAATAAAACTTAAAATTGCCCCACCCAGTTTGAAGGACAACACGGCTGATGTAGATCGATTAATAAAGGGAATCAAAAAGGGCCTTGAGACTGAAGATGTTACAGTCGATTTTTCCCTTGTAAAAAAGATCCCAAATGCTCTTAGAAAATCCAATTACCAAATCAATGCCATCCTGCATGAAAATCAAAACGGCTGGCGCCTGATAGATCTTATTCCATCTCAGAATAGAAATGGCATCTATGGCCTTTCCGTGGACCTGGGGAGTTCTACAGTGGTTATCCGGCTTCTGGATCTTGCAAGCCAAGAGACTAAGGATGAGATGTCCTTTCATAATCCCCAAATAAAAATCGGCGCAGATATACTCACCCGTATCCACTTTGCCTCTCAAGAAGGTGGTTTAGATAGATTACAGGGTTTTTTGAAAGGCAGACTAAATGAAGAAATCAATCAATTAGCCAAGAGAAATAGTGTCGACACAAACGCAATTGTAGCAATGTCTGTGGCTGGAAATACGACAATGACTCACCTCTTTCTTGGTCTTGATCCTTATTGGATATGCCGTGAACCCTATATCCCGGTGATAAACAAACTCGAGTTAATAAAATCCTCAGAACTCGGTCTTAATATTAACCCGCAGGCCCCGGTCCTGGTTTTTCCCAATGTGGGCAGCTATTTTGGTGGTGACTTGGTTGCAGGAATCCTTGCTTCAGGTATGATGCACCAGGACGATATCTCATTCCTGGTTGATGTTGGAACAAATGCCGAAGTGGTCATTGGAAACAGCGATTGGCTAATGGGCTGTGCCGGCGCAGCAGGTCCAGCGCTTGAAGGTGGCGTTGCCAATATCGGCATGATGGCCGGTCCGGGTGTTATAGACAAGGTGGCCATTGATTCTTATACTTCTGAATTCACGATAAGGACCATTAGAAACCATCCACCGGTGGGCATATGCGGTTCCGGCTTGATAGATCTTGTGGCACAATTATTTTTGGCGGGTATGATTGATTTGAGGGGAAAATTCGTGCCCAAGAAATGTGGAGGCCGTCTTATTGAAATTGACGGAATTAGTCATCTAATCGTGGCCTTTCCTGAAAATTCGGGCACAGATCAAGCACTCACTCTCAGCCAGGTGGACATAGATGGGCTGATTCGATCCAAGGCCGCCATGTACACTATTTTGACTACTATAACAAACACCGCGAATATCCCCATGGAAAAGATTACCAAATTTTATGTGGGC
>Ga0233414_10000678_pt1 | contig 13763 bp, 14 predicted proteins | sample Na_anoxic_10_MG_FD_189020 | JGI IMG/M metagenome (GOLD analysis project Ga0233414, IMG submission 189020) | Seawater microbial communities from Saanich Inlet, British Columbia, Canada - Na_anoxic_10_MG | ecosystem: Environmental > Aquatic > Marine > Inlet | place: Canada: British Columbia...
CACCCCACTCTGTGAGAAAAAGCTTATTGCTTGCGGTGTCATGGAACATTACTAGGTCACGGGTAAAAGTACCAGTGCCGAAGTTAGTACTGCTTACTGCGTCACCATTGGTGACAACGCTCAGGTACTTATTACCGCTTTCTTTGTGTAGTCTCCAACCAAATAGAATGTTCTGGGAGCTGTGGTTTGTCCACTGGCCACCATACAGTCCTGTCTTTAAAACACCAATAAGTACAGAATGGCCTGAACCTGAATTCGCTATGTCGTCAAACAATCCTCTGAGGAATGCGGCACTAAACACCATACGTTTACCTTGCTCAAGGCTATTATCAATAGTAACTACAGAACCAGCTTCTAGTGTATCAGAGTCTACCATTGCAATAGTCTCTGGTATGTGAGTAAAACCTGTTATTGCCGTGACAGGCGCCGACGTGTTAATTACTATAATATTAAAAGTAGTACTTGCAGAACCAAAAGAGTTAGTTCTTGTAACTGTTACTGTTGAAGTTTCGCTAGGCGTAACCACGTTATCATTGGCAACTTCAGGTGCAGTGCCTTCGATGTTGTATCCTTGCAGTGTTAATCCTGTAGGTAATCCTGATACAGTTGTAGTCCAAGTTGCCCCTGCTGGAGCGACCTGATAGTTAACTGCTGTATTTTCATTTACTGTTAGGTCATCAATTGTAAAAGCAGTAGGTGCAAAACTACTGTCATCAGCAGTTGGAATTTCAGTGTATGTAATGTCATCGGTGTTAGCTGGCGCAGATGTACCTGCGTGTGTTAATCCTGTAGTTGGCATAAACCAAGTTCCAGCTGATGGTATTTCGTCAACAAATACGTGTGTATGGCTTGTACCAGTTCCGCCGTTAGCTGAATCAACAAAGTTTGCTTCTGCTTCTGTAGCAAATAGGGGATAATAAAATTCTCCATCTGGTGATTCAATATAACGATAAGTCAATGATTCAACTGAAGGATCAGTTATATGTTTTGTAATTCCAGCTGTTCTTAGACGCTTTGTTTCTTCTTTGATATAAAATACAACTCTGTATGTTTCGTCGTTTGTTACAAACGCACTGCGAAGTACAACTTGCCAAATGTCAGCAGTGCTATCATATAACTCAATGTATAGACGTCTGCTAGAATCTAGTCCAAGGCGTAGTTTATTTTGACTTTGTGGAGCGTTGAAATATCCGTTTTCAATAACACTACCATAATCGTGATTTTCATCAACGTGTAGACCTTTTAATCTTAGTGCTAAGTCTAGATTGCCCATAAGCTCTGTGTTGCTTGTTATTTCTGTAACAGGTGCTGATCCTTCTTTGAATCCCATAACAAAGTTTGCACCATACGCTAGTGAGTCACTGCCAAGTGTGCTGTTCCAATCTAGGCAAACATAATCGCCTGGATTCTCAATAACTGCGTCTGTGTATATTCCGTCGTTGTTTTGATCACCTGTGTTAGAACCTTTTGTAGCATAATCGCCTGCAGCAATTACATCACCAAACGCTGTTATTGTAGGTGTACCAGTTAATGTCAAATAGCTACTAACAGGATCTACATCGCCAAGTCCTAGTGGTGTTACTTCAAACAAACTGTTTAGTGCATTTGTTACTGCAGCGGCTGTTAGTGTAAGCGGTGCATCGCCACCAATGGTTATGTTTGCAGGTCTAACTCCGGTGTATATAACTTCGCCTTCGTTGATATTTTCTACAATATCAATATTGCCATCGGCGTTTGTTATTGCCTTAATTGCGTGTACACCAAACGCATCACCTGTTGAAAACAAGATGTTTGTATTAGTAGCATCGCGGCTTGCATTCAGTGTATCAGTTGCGCTGAATGTAATTGTTTGCCCGCCAATTACGTTTGCTTTGGCTGTAATATAAGCGGCTGTTTCTGTAGCATTTGCAAAGCTATTACCTTCTGCATCTACAAACTCTGTGTAGGGAATACCAAAGAACTCATAAAATGGGTTATCAGGGTCAGTTGATCTAATGTCGTTGATAACATTAACTCTTGTGTCTTCTTCTGCATTAACTTCGCCTGATAGGCAACTGTTCCAGTATGCTGGCTGCGAACTGCCTACAAATGTAATGCAGTTACCATTGTTGTTTCTTACGATACGTATTGTCATATTTTATTACCTTGTTACTGTAAATAGTGTTGTTAGTGGCTGAACAAATACAGGGTTATCTGAGCGTATAGCCGGAAGCGCTCTAGCATTAACATCTTCTGCAGACGCCAAGTAAGCACTTAGTGTTGGACGGTTTAGGAATGTTTGTCCAACACTTCCTTGTCCGTAGAATATAGGTTGTCCAGTTAGGGCAAATGTAAATGTTGCGTTATCATTTGCGTCTCTGGTTTGCCAAATAAGTCCTACCTCAACAGTAGTGTTAGCAATCTGTGGACGAAGGTTAAAGTCAAATCTAAACTGACAGTAGTCACCTACGTTAAGCTCGTCCATATTATAACTACCAGTAGCACTGTTATAAAGCAAACTACCTGAAGTTTGTGCGCTGTTGTATGCTGTGTTGTCAGTAAAGCTAAACATACTGTCTACAGTTCCTGGCTGGTATTTTCCTGAGAACAAACCAGTTCCTTGATATGCATCTGGATAAGCGTTAGATCCAATCATTGTAAATCCAGCTGGTAAGTTGTTTGGATCAGCACCATATATAGCACCGGGCGCTTCCTCTGCGCCGCCTGCTCCGTTTGACCAGTAAGGCCTATCGTTTGCTAGTTGTCTTGTGCTATCAAACCCAAAACGCAACCATTGCTTTGCAGTTGCCATAGCTTGTGTATATTCAACATCAGTACCAATATCACTTGAACCAGCAGCACCTGTTGTACGATCTGTAAAGCCACCTGTGAATTCATAACCACTTGATGCGTTGGCAACACTTGTTACACTTGCAACTGTTGCTGGAGCAAACAAGCTAGTTATGCTGTTAAACGCAAGTACTTGTGCTTCTGTTGGTGCAACTGTTGTTGTGTCTACGTCAGTTAGATCATCAAGTGTTCCAACTGTGCTAGCACTACCCGGAACAAACTGGTTTGCTGTATCGTCCCATACTAGTGTTTGTCCTTCGGTAGGTGCAGTTGTTGTAATGTCTATGTCACTTAGGCTATCAATTGAACCTGTAGCGGCATTGTCACCTGGAACAAATTGATTTGCTGTATCGTCCCATACTAGTGTCTGTCCTTCGGTAGGTGCAGTTGTTGTAATGTCTATGTCACTTAGTGCGTCAACGCTTGTTGAACTTAGATCTGATGCTGGTCCTGCGCTTGGTGTCCAGTTAGTTCCGTCCCAAGTAATTACTTCGCCAACTTGTACTGGATCAGTTGTAGTGTCTACATCAGACAAGTCATTTAATGCTAGGCTTACAGTAGTACTGCTCAAGTCAAGTACACCGGTGCTTGCATCAAATACAACGTTTCCGTTTTCATCAACCAAGTCGCCTGTTAGGTTTCCAGTTACGTTACCTACAACTGGACCAGTGTGTGTTCCAGTTGTGTTACCAACTACATCGCCTGTTACGTTACCACTGAGTGGTCCAACAAATAGTGCAGATGTGATTGAACCTGTAAGATTGATAGTACCATCGCCAAAGATTTCAAAATCGTTTGTGTCAAGGTTGCCGCCTAGTTGCGGTGTTGTATCTTCTTCCAAGCTACCAATGTGTGCAGGTTGATTTGTAACTTGACTATAATCAATTGTCAATGCACTCTGGTGTTGTGTTACGTTAGTTTCTGCAATTCTTGCATCATCAAATGTACCGCTTGTAATGTCAGTTGTTGCGTGTGTGTGAACTGCATCTGCTAGTCCTGCTTCTGTTAAGCTTTGGTTTTTCCACTGTCCGCTACTGCTATCAAATGCTAGTACATCGTCGTCTTGTAAACTAGTAACAACAACATTGCCCAAGTCAGTTAGGTCAGTTGTGCTAACATCTGGTGTAGGTGCTGTGCCTGTTATTTGACTGTAATCAATGCTTAGTGCGCCTGCGTGTTGAGTAACAGCACTTTGTGTAATATTAGCATCTGGAACATTAGCCCAAACAACTGCGCCTGTTAGGTCATTTGTTTCTGTGTAGCTTTGCAGTGCTGAGTCAGCTAGCGCACCTTGTGCGGCAGTAGCAACACTGTCTGTAATTCCATATCCTGCTAGTGTTGTAGGCGTTGATGTTAAATCACCAAATGCTACTGATTGCAATGCTGTGTCAGCTAGCGCACCTTGTGCGGCAGTAGCAAATGAACTCAAATCACTTATTTGTGATTGTGTAATAGTCAATGCTGATTGATGTGCTGTTACGTCTGCTTCTGTTACTGTGTAGCTTTGCAGTGCTGTGTCAGCTAGCGCACCTTGTGCCGCTGTTGCACTATCAGTAATTCCGTAGCCCGCTAGTGTTGTAGGCTTGCCTGTTAGGCTTGCAAAGCTTTGTGCTGGAACACTTGTAAGATAGTTTTGTAAATCACTTATTTGTGATTCTGTTATGCTTAGTGCAGCCTGGTGTGCTGTTACATCACTTTCGCTTACTGATAGCAAATAGTTTTGTAAATCACTTATTTGTGATTCTGTTATGCTTAGTGCGGCTTGATGCTGTGTTACATCTGCTTGCCCAACTGTTTCTAAGAAGCTAGGTGCTCCTGTTACTTGACTCCAGTTAACACCCAGTGCTGATGCGTGTGCTGTTACGTCAGCTTCTGTTACTGTATAATCAGTAATGTAGCCTGCGCCGTTTGTTAGCTGATTGTTGTTTGTTGGAATATCGCCAGTTGAAGCAAGTCCTAGTTCTGTTGTGCTTTGGTTAATCCATTGTCCTGAACCACTGTTAAACACAAGGAACTCATTGTCTTGCAAACTAGTTGTTGTGATATTGCCCATATCAGTAAGATTAGAAGTGCTTAAATCTGCACCAGATGGAACGTTTGTTAGTTGTGAATAATCAATTGCCAAAGCTGTTTGATGCTGTGTTACTGCGCTTGCAGGTACGTTAGCATCTGGAATGTTTGCCCAAGTAACTGCGCTTGTTAAGTCATTTACTTCTGCGGTTGAATTTGTTACATTACTTGGAACGTTAGCAAGTTGACTCCAATCAATACTTAGAGTACCTTGATGTGCTTGTATATCAGTTGCACCTACTGTTAAAAGAAACGCAGGAGCGCCAGTTACTTGGCTCCACGGTAATGCAAGTGCGCTAGTGTGTGCTGTTACGTCAGATTCTGTTACAGTGTAATCTGTAATATAACCACTGTCGTTTGTCCATTGACTGATGTTACCTGATTTGTTTGTTAGTGTGTTTGTACTGTCAGCTGTAATATAGCTTTGCAAGTCGGCGATTTGACTTTCAGTAATACTAAGTGCGCTTGTGTGTGCTGTCACGTCTGCTTCTGTTACAGTGTAATCTGAGATGAATCCGCTCAAGTCTGGCGGAGTAAAATCAAACTGTCCAGTTAGACTGTTGTATGATAACGCACCTGATCCGCTAGCACTTGAAGTTGTTACTCCAAGGTCTGTTAGTGCAACAAGGTTGCTTAGGTCTGGTGGAGTATAAGTAAACTCAAGTCCTGAGTTATCATAAACCAAGCTGCCACCACCTGATGGTGCAACTGTGTTAATTGTAAAATCAATTGTTCCTGCGAACGTAAAGTCAACACTTGCGGCTTCAAAATAGCCTTCGGTGTCGTTCCATTGTAATGTCCAACCTTGTTGAACTGTTGCAGGATCCACTTTTATCTGTGGAGTAGTTTGTTGAGTAATAGTTGATGAGCTTGCATAAATCGCCATTTGCACTTCCTTCTGGGTTTCTTAACTATTACTATTTATCTACAAGTAGCACTAGTTAAGCAAGCGTATTATGACAATACTGATTATTGGTTGGTTATACGTTAAGTAATACTTTGTCTACTTGTCCGTGTTGATCAGCTGAGTAAACAGTGTCAACCAAGTAACTGCGATCAACTCTAGCACGTAGATACATAGCATTCATTCTAAATGTAAAGCCTGATGTTAATGTATCGCCACGTCCTAGGTCACCTGTTGGAATAGAACTGTTTAGTGGATATTCAGCATATGTGCCACTACTTGTCAAGTAAATTGGAAACCAATCACTTTCGGTTGGTGTTGAAGACAATGTGCCTTCGATGTAAATTCGTCCAACAAAGTCAGTTACCTGTACACTTACTGTATGCAGTCCGTCACCACTTCCGTAGCTTGCGTCTCCGCGAATCTGTTCACCTGTATAGCTAAGTGTGCTTTGGTTTGTAAGCATTGTATAACTGACTGTACTCATTGGATTATTCCTCTAACGTTTCGATTTCGATAATAATATCTTCGCCTGCAAGCTCTTGAATAACTGCTTCGATAGATGCTAGTACTTCGTCTGATAGTACTACTGCTTCTTCAGCTGAGTCACGTACAAGTTTGCTAGCTTTAATCACTACGTGCTTTGTTGCGATTTTTGCCATTTGTTTTCTCCTTGTAATAACAATAGTGTTATTTGTATAATACTATTTATCACAGTAGGAGTTATTTGGCAATCTCAGGAACTTCGTAACCTACGTCAATTTTGTTTTTAATTACACGGATACGGATTTTCTTCTGTGCGCCGCCAAATACCATAGCTCTCGCAAGTGGTTTCTTAATAAGGTCTGCAATAAGTCTACCCATTGGACGTGCGCCCATTTGAGGATCAAACCCGTGTTCGCTTAGATATTCAACAACAGGTGGTGTCCAGCTAAACTCAAATCCACGTTCTTCTACCATAGCTTTTAGTTCGTTTAAGAACTTAACTGTGATGTTGTCAATGTTGCTTCTGTCTAACTTGCCAAACTTAACAATTGCATCCAGTCTGTTTCTAAACTCTGGTGCAAAGAAGTTCTTAACTGCATCATCTTGTGCGCCGTTGTTTTCAGTTTCGCCAAAGCCAATAACTGCACGTTCGCTGTCTGCCGCACCCAAGTTCGATGTTAGAATTACAATAGCATTTCGTGCGCTAACACTTTTGCCATTTGAGCCACTTACCATACCATTGTCCATAAGTGCAAGCAATACGTTCAATACGTCAGGGTGTGCTTTTTCAACTTCGTCTAACAATAGGATACAACTTGGGTTTTGCTCTAGTTCGTTAACCAACAAGCCACTTCCTGCTTTACCATCGCCATAGCCTGTGTATCCTGGAGGTGCACCAATTAGTTTTGCAATAGTGTGACGCTCTTGGTATTCACTCATATCAAAACGTACAAGCTTTAGTGCCAACAAGTCACTTAGTGCTTTGGTAGCTTCAGTCTTACCAACACCTGTTGGACCTGTAAACAAGTAACAACCAACTGGCTTGTCTTTGTGCTTCAAGCCTGCTTGTGAAATATAAACTGCATCAGCCAATGTTGTAAGTGCATTGTCTTGCCCAAACACACGTTCCTTGAGTCTAACTTCAATGTCAATTGGAGCAGTTTCTTTGTCTTCAACTGCGGTTAGTGTTTCTTCTGGGATACGTGCAATCTTGCTAACTTCTTTGCGAATCAACTGTTCTGTGATGTGTGTGATTCTAGATTCTTCTGGAAGTATACGCTGTCTAGCGGCTGTGATATCAATAACATCAAATGCTTTGTCTGGTAGTTTCTTATCGTGCATATACTGTGCGCTAAGTTCTACTGCGGCATTTACTGCGGCATCATCAAATGTCAAGTCGTGATATTCTTCATACACATTTACACTTTGGCGTAGGATGCTTTTTGCTTGTTCGATTGTAGGCTCTGGTACATCTACTTTTGCAAATCGTCGTGTAAGTGCGGCATCGTCTTCAAAACGCTGTCTGTACTCTTCGTAAGTTGTTGAACCTACAACACGTAGCTTGCCGCTTTGCAGTGCTGGTTTAAGCATATTAGCGGCATCTGCGCCGCCACCTGCTGTTTGTCCTGCACCCATTAGCATATGAATTTCATCAATAAACAAAATAGCATTTGGCTTTGTTTCAAGCTCTTTGAGCAAGCCCTGAATACGTTCTTCAAACTCTCCGCGGTACTTGGTACCTGCTAGTAGTGCGCCAATTTCTAAACTATAGATAACACTGTTTTCAATTGTTGCTGGAACTGTACCTGCTACAATAGCTCTAGCAAGTCCTTCTGCAATAGCTGTTTTACCTACACCTGGATCACCAACAAGAATCACATTGTTCTTTTTACGACGAGCCAATGTTTGTACAACTGCTTCAATTTCTTCACCACGTCCAATTAGTTCATCAATTTTCCCATCAGCGGCTGCCTTGTTTAGGTTAACTGTGAATTCATCAAGGTTGGTTGTTTTACCTGATTGTGTGCTACTGCTACGCTCTGCACGATCTGCAATACTTTGCCAAGCGGCAGGTAAATCAACATCAGTACGAAGATTGTTCATCAGTGTATTGTACTCTTGTGCATTTTCTCTTGTGAGTCCGTGCTTGTTACAAACGTATGCTGCCCAGCTATCGTGTTCAGCTAGAATACTAGTCAACAGTTCTGTTGGATCTAGTTCTGTGTTACCTTGGAAAATCATTTGTGTGTAAGCACGATTGAACACACGCTCAAGAGTGTTTGTCTTACGAGGCTTTTCAAAGTTTTCTTTGATTACAATGTCGTTCATTTCTTCAGCAATGTACTGATTGATGTCGTCGTGGATATGTTCTGGAGAACAATTCAAATCTGCAATGAAGTCGATGATTTCTTCATCTTCTAACAGTGCGCTGAGCATATGCTCAAGTGTAACATATTCGTGTTGAAAATCTTCTGCAGTTCTAAATGCTCTAGTAACAATTGTTTCCATATGTGACATTGTGTATTACCTTTTTATTTTTATAGTTAGAACCAAGTCGCCTTGGTGTTTCTTGCTCAAGCTAGGAAGTCCTGCTTTGGATATTCTATAGGTTGTATTATGCTGTGTGCCTGGTTGTATCTTTAATGCTAGGCGTACTTTGTTTAAACCTTCGACTTCCAAATCAGCTCCTTCACGAGCTTGCTTTTGTGTTATAGTGTAATTGCATTTGAGATCTAGTCCTAATGCTTTGAATCTTTTATGTTTTGTTATACTTACTATAGCATGAAGATCTCCAGAGTGCAACCTACTTTTTGCATTTTCTCCACATCCTTTGAAAACTATTTTCTGCCCATTGCCAACTCCAGGTGGTATTTTTATATGCACACTTCTGTTGATGCCAATGGGTGTACTTACATTTATATCTTGGTCTATACCTGTTTCAACTTGATCCAACGTTAATGGATAGTCAATGACAATGTTTCTATTTTTGTGTGGGTAGTCTGGTATATTGATTTTAAAGTGTTGTAATGGAATAAAGCTGTTGTATGCTGTCATTACTTGTTGTAGTTGTTCTGCATCTCCGCCTGTGTCAGGGTGATGTTTTTTAACAAGTGCAGTATAAGCCGCACGAGCTTGCTGAGGTGTAGCGTCTGGACTTATGCCCAATACTTGATAAGGTTTCATTTATTGACCGTTAATAGAGTTAGTGTTGTCGATAGCGTCTTCTACTTCTTCGTAGTAGCGTTCGTATGCTGCAATAATTGCTTGCTGTTGTTCTACTAGCTTGCGAAGGTTTGCAGTGTTTACGCTTAGTTCTTCGTAGCCGTCTTCTGTTAGTGCAAACAGTGCAAGTGCTTTGCCATCTTTGCGCAACTGTTCTATAACTTCTTTGAAGTTTTCTTCTGTTACAACAATCCATTCAACTTTGCGTCCGCCGAACTGATCAATAGTTGGCAAAATCAATGTTGGCTTTTGTACTGGTGTGTAGCTTACATTAACTGGTTCTGATGATCCAAAGCAACCTGCTAGAAGGACCGTGGCACTTAATAGTGCAATAGTTTTAATACGCATTGTATTACTCCGTGTAATTTGGGTTTGCGATACCAGGGCATTCAGCATTAATTTCGCTAGGTTTAGTAGCAGCCAATTCCTCTGGTGTGCGTGGTGCGCCGCTTAGTATTTCAAAACAGCGATTGATATTTCTAGTTGCTTTGTCTATAACACGTTCTACTAGTACTGGCTTATTAACTGCCAAGCTACCAAGATCGTGTCTGCTGAGTTTTTCTTCTAAGTTTCTAACTCTGTTGCGACTGTCTTGGAAGTCCGATTCTGTTTGTTCGAATGTTTCTTCTAGTTTGCTATAGTTTGTTTCCATTTCGTCTAGAGTACGTTCACTTGATTCAAGTGCCTGTTCCAAACGTACATTGTCTACAGTCAGGTCTTTGATTGTTTCTTGCGTGTTGGTGTAGTATGCATATGCTAGCCAACCAACAGTTGCAAAACTGCCTGCTAGTATTAGTAATCCATATAGTCTACCCATTTGTGTATCCTCTTAGTATTTGATCATAAAGTTTAGACGTTCTTTAACTTCGTCTGCTTCTGTTCGGTTCCACTTTGCATCATATTCTTCCGGTGAAGTTATTACGTCACGTGCAAAACGTTTGCTGTCAAACGGACGTGGGTCTGGTAGTTTGTATGCTGTAAACTGCCAATTGCTTTCTTCACTGGTAATACGACTAACATCGTCTAGGATGATTTTAATGTTGTCAAACAATTCTTTGTTGCGTTCAAACTCAACAAACACAATATAGTCACCGTTGACGTCTGGTGCTTGACTAACATCGACGTCTAGTAGTGTTGCCGGACTTGTTTCAATAAAGTTGCTCAAGTCGTGTGCAGCACTTTCAATTTGTTTTACTGTGAAAGCCAATACAACGTTTTCTTCGTTTGTGCCAACTTTTGGAGTATACTGATCAATGCTTACAATGTCAAGTACCAGTCCTTTTAAATCTTCGTGGCGTACGCCTTCGTTAACTATTTTATTCGTCATCGCCGTCTCCTAGTTCTTCACCCGAAAGGCTGTCGTCTAAATTTTCATCATATGCATCAGTAACATCAGTCATATCAATTTCAACACCGTTAACACTCATACGCTCTGTGTTCAAGTCATCTAGCAAAGTACGTGGAATTGAAATACGCACCAACCAAACTGCGTGTTCAACTTTCTTTGCTTTGATTTCGCCATCAACAACTTCTGTGTCGCTGTGCTTGATAACTCTCACTGGTTCAATGTATGTGTCTTTTTTGAAACTAACATAGCCACCTTTTGAGATAATGCGCATTGCACCTTCTGGATCAGGCATCTGCTTGGCATTGTACATAAGTGTAACTTCTACCCAGTACTTTGAAATATCTGGACCTTGTACAACTTCACCTTTGCTCCAGTTTTTGTAAGCATAGATGTGTACGTTGTCTAGTACACCTTCAAAGTCTATAAGCATATCTAATGCTGTGTTGTTTTCGTAAACGCTTTCAATAGCGCCTCTAATGTTGGTTGGATCAATCATTTTGTGTTTCCTTGAGTGTTTTGATACTACTATTTATGCCTGTGTGTAACCAAAACTCTTATTATAATTATATACTAATATATAGGGTTTGTCAAGCAAGAAGAATATATTTTGGTAAATACTATTGTAGGCAAACTTGGCTCACACCAATCAACCTATAAGGAGATCACATAGTGACAAAAAGAGCTCGTAAAACCAAAGACAGGTTTAATAAGCAGAACCGCGATAACAAACAGTACAACAACGACAATGTTGTTGATTACAATAAGTTTCGCAAAACCAAAAGTAAAGTAGTTATTCTTCCGAGAAACATTGCTCAGGAAGATTACGTAGAACTGCTTGACGACGACACAAGAGACATTATTTTCGCAACAGGCCCAGCTGGTACTGGTAAGACACTGTTAGGTGTACTTGCAGCTATTCGCTCGCTTAAAGCAGGGGAAATTGACAAAGTTGTTATTACCCGTCCTGCTGTAAGTGTTGATGAACAGCACGGTTTCCTACCTGGTGACCTAAACGAAAAGATGGCACCTTGGACTCGCCCAATCTTTGATGTGTTCGAAGAATACTATTCCACAAAAGAAATTTCTAGTATGCTCGAAGAAAACGTCATTGAAGTTGCGCCACTAGCGTATATGCGTGGACGCACATTTAAAAACTCTTGTATAATTGCAGATGAAATGCAAAACGCAACACCCAGTCAAATGAAGATGTTGCTTACTAGAATCGGCGAAGGTAGCCGAATCATACTCACAGGAGACTTAGCCCAACACGATAGGGGGTTTGAAAACAACGGTCTTAAAGACTTTATGAAAAGACTAAATCATCGCGGATCACGCCGCATTGGTTTTGTTGAATTTGAACAACAGGACGTTGAACGACATCCTGCTGTTAAAGAAGTACTATTCATCTACGGCGACGAAGACTAATTTAACTTCTGTGAGCCAAGTTTGCTTTACTTGTCGCTGTCTATAATGTGGTCTACTATTTGAGCCCACGTGTCAAATCTAGCCATACGTTCATCTGACAATGTTTCGTTATGCTTGTGATTAATCAACACACTGCGCAATCCTAAATCTGCGCCTAAGACAGCATTTTCACTCTTATCTTCAATCCACCAAAGTCCACTGTCTCTGTATGGTTCTAGAGCTTCATCTTTGTCTGCACCTGTGTCCAAACATTCTAATCCTACAAACACGTTGCGTCCGAATGTGTGATTCAAATTCATCCAACGTTGCCGTTCTGCCATTTTGTCCAAGCTCAAGCTAGTAATGCAATGGAACCTATATCCTGCTTCTACCAAGCGAGCTACTCCACTACGTGCATCACGCAATGCTGGCAAGTATCCCATATAAGCACTTTGGTTGAATTCTTTTACAAGAAGCTTACCTTCGGCTTCACTAATACCAAACACCTTGCTGATATTGTATTCAACAACTGGGCCTGCTTTGTAGCCCTTTGAGTCCATCCATTCCATAAAAGTCAGTTGCCAATCTAGCAACACGCCATCACAGTCTGTTAGGATAATTTTTTCTTCTGTTTTAAACATCTACGTTCCGTCTTTCTTCTTTACATCTATTCATACATATACTTTAACATCATTATGTTGATCTGTCAACCTCTAAATCACCGTACAAGCCAACTTCAACTGCTTTGATGTGTTTGCACTTTTTAAAAGCCGGACAATCGCAAGTAAATCCCTTGTCTGTCATTTCAATGTTATAAGTGCCACGACTGCCTTCGGCATTCCATATGGTTCCAACCAGCCAATGTGACTTGGTTTCAACTTCGTCACTTGCGTATACTCTTGGTCCATACTTACTCATTGTTGGCTTCTTTTTCTTGTTGCTCAGCTAGCAGTCTTGCAGCTTTTCTTTGATCACGTAACGGAAGCAACCAATGTGTGACATCATCACACGGGTCATCTTTCCAGCTATCGTCTAGATGATAATCATTATTACTCATTTGTAATATACTTCTCATTGTTGTACGTATAATATATGCTATAAGTGTACAGAAGTCAAGAGAAAACACTAGAAATGAATCTTGTGTTTTCAACTACTTATAAAATAGTTTTACTTTTATCCCCAGAGTGTATCTGGATCTTCTTTGAATTTTTGCATTAATTCAATCAACTCGTCTGATGTAGTGTCTGAATTTTCGCTTGCTTTACGTAACTTCGCTATCAGCTGAGAATTGTTCGACTTGCCAGATAGCTTACGAATTTCTGTTAATAGTTCTTGTACTGTTTGTTGTTTATTGTTTTTCATCTTAATACCTTTCTTTGTTATTCTTCTGATTCTTTTTCGCTTGGCAATGTTGGTAAGAACATTACTGCAAAGCCAAGTACAAACATCATACCCAATGGGATAGCCCATACTGTTAGAATTTGCATTGGATTAACACCT
>Ga0233414_10000681_pt1 | contig 13737 bp, 19 predicted proteins | sample Na_anoxic_10_MG_FD_189020 | JGI IMG/M metagenome (GOLD analysis project Ga0233414, IMG submission 189020) | Seawater microbial communities from Saanich Inlet, British Columbia, Canada - Na_anoxic_10_MG | ecosystem: Environmental > Aquatic > Marine > Inlet | place: Canada: British Columbia...
TCCAGGTATATAAACTTTATGATGACAAGTAGGACACAAGCGAACCAAATTCATTTTCTTATTTGTTCCGCCTGCAGACTTAGGAACAATATGATGGTGATGAATCTGATGTTTATCTGGTGTGGTATATACGCAAGCAGGCCCTTCACATTTATATTGTTCCATAGTAACTCCTAGTATTATATAGTATTTTCATTTGTTATTATTAGTGGAGGCTTCAATCTATCATGTTTTATTATTGAATGATTATATGCAGATTCAATCCATTTATAAAATTCGGTTTCATCCATATCACTTTTTTTACTATTACAAAATTTACAAGCAGCAACACAGTTAGATATTTCATATCCAATATTATTATCTCGTCTATCAATTCCATTATATATATATATTGAGTCTTCGCCGTTTTTTACAACTTGAACTTGTTTATTAGAATGTTTTAATCCACAATAATAACAAGGTTTTTGTGAAATAGTATAATATTGTTCTTTAGTTATATTAAAAGTGTAGCCTCGTTTTTTTGCCATTCGTTTTGAACCTTTATATACTTGATTCAACGCGGGTTTTTCTCTATCAGGATAATAGTTTAAACAACCACAAGATTTTATGTTTACATTAGAAACTTGTTCAACTCTAGTAGTAAATTTTTTACCACAATGACATTCACAATTCATTTGTCTAACTGGTTTTTTAAGACCATCGCGTTTTAATCCACCTATAGATAATATTTTTATACCATTTTCTGTAGTTGTTCCAACTAATTTTGCGGGTTTACAAAATAGACAACGTGGTGTTTTATCATTTCTAGCATGTATCATACCACTATGGGTTACGGTTCTTTCAGTTTCACAATATTTACATTTAACTTTATATTTAATATGTTTTTTATTACTGACATCACCATTAATAATATCTATAACTACCAAATGACCATATGTTTGTCCTTTAATAAACGTACATGATTTTTTAGGTGTACAATGCTCACAATAATTACCATGTTTCCGTTTAAAATTTTTAGGAGTTACAATAATTATATTGTTACAATTAGAACATTCACATTGAAATACAGATTTATTATTTTGTTTTATTATTGATATTATTTTTAAATTTTGATTAACATCATTAATTTTATTTGATAACATTATATACCTCAGTGTTTTCTGAATGCGATGTTAAACTTTTTATTAACCATGCATAGATTACACGTCTTACAACTACCAGGACACTCACGATAACCTTTAGGTATCTTCGCATCAGCATCAATGATAGTAGTTATACCATTGTTACCTTTCTTATGTCCTGAACCTTTAACTAAAAAGTGTACATCCTTAAAGTCCAAATCTTTTCTAGCTGTATATCCATAGACTACAATACCAAAGTTCTTTAATTTCTTAGCAACAATAGATAGTTTTTTAATATCATTTTGATCCCAAAAGTCACCAGCTTCATTGAAGCGAATGTATTTAATGGGAGCTTTACCTGTTCGGTTACCTATCTTTGCTATCAAATCATTAGCAATAATAGTTGCTGTATTCTTTCGCCAGTAGTTAAACTGTCTATGTCTGTAGTCAGTAGTTCCAGTTTTATATTGTATCTCTGCTTTTAAAGCATAGCATTTAGCCCCACTTGCTACAGCATTACACATACCTAACGCAGCAGAAGGACAATCAGTAGCAGTTCCCATATTTATTATCAATGTATTGCTACCTAATTTAGCATTACCAATAGATACGTTAAGCTTATCTGTTGATTTAACTTCAGCTACTTTTTCAGTTATATCTTTTAATGCTTTATTTACTTTTTGTTGTTTCGTTTTACTCATATATTCCTCAAAAAAAATGGTGGAGCCGAAGCCCCACCTTATATTAGAAATCGTGGTTAACTTTATTCAGTTTAACCTTGTCAGGAATGTCATCCATGCCAATGCTTGAAAATAAAGTTGCCTGTCCATCTCTTACTATATTAAATTTATTTAACATCTTAGCAATCTGTTCATTATAATAACTGAGATCAATCTCATCTGTATCATCTGCTAATTTGATAAACTTATAGTTTCTACCAGTTTTCTTTTGATAAAACTTCTTAAACTTCTTATCATGTAAGGTCTTAGTAGAAATGATATACGGGATAGTGGTGTCAACAACAGGTTTAGTCTCAGTCAAGTGCTCATACTGAGCAGCAAGGAATGCTACCTGTCCTGTCTTGTCATCATACTCGTCTATATCTTTACTAAGTCTTACCCTATATTCAAAGTCTTTCAACGTTAAACCGGTAAAATCATATGCTTCTCTAAGGACTTCATCCAAAGGTTTACTATTAAACCAATGTTCTATTGCTAAGTCCCTCGCCCTGTCTTGTATAAAACAGTTACGAGAAGATTTTAATGATGATCCATGAATGTGAGTATGTCCTTCTACTTCAACTACATAATTCTTCATAGCACAGAAGTAAGCAGGGCCTACAATATCAAGTTCCATCTGCATATAGTTATCATCTATGCCAAAACTTTCAATCATTAATTCGTCAAGCCATTTATTGGTTCCAGATTCGCTAACGCGCTTATCAATCGCGAGACCATCTGTATCCAATTCAACTAATTGACTCTCATATTTTATAATAGTTTTACCTGTTGTCCAACGACACATAGCTGTAATCATTGCGCCAGTGATAGTATCACCATATGTTGAACTACGTAAACCTTGTATACCATATATACTATTAAGTATAACCTTAATAGCTAGCTGCTGAGAATCTAATGTAGAATAGATAAGTGAATCAAATCCTACTTTTTTCATTTCAGCTTTAATAATTGCACGTTCAGCCCACAACAATTTAATTTCTTTTTTAATAACACTTTCAATGTCATTACGAACTCTAACTATTAAATCAACACCAAAGTTTTCATCTGGAACTCGGTGCCAGTCATATTTTCCTTGCCTAGAATAGCCATATTTGCCAGTATAGGGGCGTACTTCTATGAGTTTAGTAGTGTCAGGTCCTAAATTAAATGTCGCTTCAGCTGAAGGATACATAGATGTGAAGTCAAGTTTGTATGTATCTGGAAACTTTCCATGTTTATACAAGCCAACTAACGCACCTTGGTACTTCAACTCTTTGTTATCTGATTTCCTAAACTGATACTTAGTCCCAGTTCTAGAGTTATATTTACTGAAGTTAGTTTCAGTAGACATAAGTTTGTTCTCATAGAAGTTACGAGCTAAGAATATTTTAGGAATGAATGACGCATAACTATTCATGGTATCATTCAGTGGAACTTGTACCTTTTCAGCCAGTGTTATATCATTTCTAATGTAAACGGCACCAGTATGTTCAGTACGAATTACATCAGCTTCTTGATAGGTCCACAATAACTCTGGATTTTCTTTTCTAACTTTTTCTGTATTTATAATAGCGTCTTTAAGTTCAACGTCAGTTTCTTCATCAAGAGGCACGTTATAATGTCGTGCTAAGGTCTTTAATGACTTATTCTTTAGGTTGGTTAAAGATTGGTCTTTCATAACTTTTAAATACATATCATAATGTATTCTACCATTAATATAAATGGTACCTTGGTCAGATATGAATGGGGACTTGTCTTCACGAGCGAAGCCAGCCATCGATACCTTACGTATCTTACATCGTTTATAGAAGTAAGGAAAGTCAAAGGACTCACTATTATATCCAGCTATAATATCAGGATCAGAATCATGTATACATTTTACAAAGTCTTGTAAAATATATAGATCTGTTTTCTGTTCATCATAATTATTCAGAAGTGTATATGATATTTTCTCTTTAGTTCCATCAGGATGATAATCCCAAACTGAGAACCCAATACATATAATGGGTTGAGTCTCAGCCTTTGGGAATACATTATCACCAACTGTTCTAGTTTCAATATCCCAGAACACGATTCTAAGTTTAGTCTCGTGAGGATATTTCATAATGAAATTAGGATCTGTTATATACATTTGTTCCAGATAATTATTTTTATAAATCTTCTGAGCAAGATTAGTGTGTCTAGTTAAAAACTCACGTTGTAGTGAGGTATCACTAAACTTTACTCTAATATACTCAGTTAATTCATCATCAGGAATTTTAGTCCAGGTTTCAGTAGAAGGAGCTGATACAGCAATATCTGGAAAAGCGGACTTCTCCAGAAGATTGAAGGGCTGAAAAGGATAATTAGCATACACAAAAGAATTATTATGATAGATCCGTAGATTCGTCTTCGTCGACTTTGCTATCAGTGGTACTTTCATTTTGTGTTGCCTCTTGGTTTGCAACCATTAAATCATTTAGTTGCTCAGTTAAAACTCTAATGCTTTCGTTATCAATAGACTTAGCAATACCACTAATCAATTCAGCTGTGTTATTAGACACAGTAATAAGATCAGAATCTCTATCAAGAGATGTGGTCGCAATATATCTATTTAAGATATAACTATTAACAAGCATACGGCTTAATGTATTGAATAATTCATTAAATCCCATACTAGTTGCAGCTAAAAGCGCGTTAACAATTTGATCTTCATTAAGATCTTGATCAGTAAGATCTTTAAGAATACTATCATAGATAGATTCAATCTGATCGTTTAACAAAATACTATCGTACATTGTTTTATTTTCTGTTGGCATTTCCATCATCATTATCTCTCATTTTTAAAATAATTGTTGATAAATCCGCATTAATATCGGTGTTAACATTGTTAACGATACCTTCTACGAATTCATTTGTTAATTTCATAGCATCATTACGTATATCATCTGGATATAGATTATATTCATCTGACGCTTTTTTTATAGCAAGTATTAACGTATACGAATACTCTAAATATTGTAACGCATTATTTAAAGATTCTAAACTCATACTATATGACGCATTAATCATTTCTAATTTAGTATCCTGCGAGGTATCACTACCGTCTTCATTAATAGTAATTTGTTCTTTAAATTGAGTATAATATACATCAAAATTATTACGTGCTTTTTCACCTAATGTTTTATAATCAATAGCATCTAATTCATCTAGAATAGCTGTTAAATCAACTTCAGTTTCTTCACTCATTATATTAAGGCCCATTCTTTAATGTTATTGGAATATTTTAATTTATGTTTACTACCAGAAAGTTCACGAAGCATAGCATCGCCACTTCTAATATCTCTACCAATACACTTATAGCGTTTGTTAGATTTGATATTATAATAGTCCTGCCCTTTATGGAAGTCAACATGAGTTAATATTAGTCGTTTGTGTGAATCGTATTTAGATTGGGTTCTAAATAAAATAAACTCATCACCAATATGTTTTTGTAATTTCTCTACTAACTTTCTAGAGTTAGTAAGTAAATATATTTCATCAAATAATATTTCACGAGAGGTTTCATCATTAAGTGTTACATAATCAAAATCAGACACAGTGAATTCCATGGCTATCTCCTAAGATTAATCTTTTGTCTCCAATTGGTATGAGCTCTCTCAAAAAGCAGAGATTGTCTCAGCTCTTCAATTACCTCACCAATGTAGGAGGAATCACGATATAATGTATGTTCTTTATCAATCAGCAATTTAATAATTGCCGATATATGTAGTATAACACCTTCTGTTATTTCAACGTCAGTAATAGTATCAGAACCATTTACACTGGAAGTATAATATAATATATATAATAACATATTAATTTTCAAGTCTAAATCTAAATTTTTTAACACTATATATTTAATTACCGCATTATATATATAGCTATAAGATAATCCACCTAATGATTTAGCTGTAGGTGTTCCAATTTTTGTTTTAACTGGGCAGTATGTTAAGTCATCATTTTTAATAACATAAAATTCTTGATCCCAGTTTTGAGTTGGAGGTACGTCAAATCTTTTGCTATACTCTTTATCTGTATTAATAAATAGTGAACGAGGATATCCATAATCTGATATTAGTTCTTGCAAAGATATTATACTAGCCATATTAACCGCCTACAAGTTGGTTCATAATAGTAATGGTTTTAGCATCTTTGAGTTCTGTCTCTAGAACGAAGTCACTCATGTATGGCGAGCCATTAATATAAACTGTTTTATTATTTCTCTTTTCAGAGTTAATAAATTCAATAGCATCTGCTACTGAATATTGTTTTTCAATAGGTCCATTTGTGTCAATCATTTCGATTGTAATAGTTTTATCACTCATTATTCATCTCCTAGTACTATAAGTATATCAGACTCTGGCATAATAAGAAAAGTCTGGTCGCTAATTTCAATAGTAGTGCCAGCATATTTACCATGCATAATCTGGTCGCCTACTTTTACTGTCATGGTATAATCTTTTTCACCAGGCCCAACCGCAACAACAGTTGCTTCTTGTGGTTTATCACCAACATCATCACCAAGGATGATTCCACCTGCTGACACCTGAGTTTTTTCTATTGCTTTTAACAGCACACGATTACCAATTAATTTTAATGGCATATGTTATTCCTTACTTTGTATATTTTCTGGAGCATCTACTAATACTAAAGTTTCTTTAACAACTTTAGTAGGTAGACTTCCATATTTATTTTTAAGTTCTGCTGGCACATAACCCATACAGTCAATAACTATATCTGCGCCTTCCATTATAGTGCCACCAGAAACTGATGGCTTATCTAATAATACTATAATGGTTTGGTTATCTTCTCTAGCCTCAGCTATGAGATTTGAACAAATTTCATGACCGTAATCATTTATTTGAGACGTACGTAAAACCATAAGTAATCCTTATTTGTTTAACTCATCTTCTAAGTTATAGATAGTAGATGCAATCACACTATCATTCTTAAGAGATAATAATTTAGAAACAACAGTATCATATCCAACTGATGCTTTCATTTTTGATTGGTCAATCATACAGATATAAGTTCCATTATCATAGATTTTATTCTCTGTTTCATCTTTAACGTCAGCATTCATAAATACAAATGATTCTTTAAGATTATAAGCAATAATATAATTAGTGCCAGATAATCCAGTAACTTTAATAGCGTCATATGCTGTACCATTATTATCATGATATGTTGTATGACTAGCGCCTAAATCATCTACCTTTTTATTCAAGAATGTTTTAGAGTTATCAATGAATAGTTGATATGATTTATCAATCATAATTTTATATTTTATATAATCAAACTTAGTATTAACAGTAGAAAAGACGTGATTATTAATATAATCAGCATCACTGATATTACTTTTTGTGCCGCTTCGCCCATCCAATACTCCAATATTAAATAGTGTGTTAAATAATTTCTTACCTTTGATATTAATATCAATACCATCAATGTTCATTATATATACACCATTAGTCTTAGTTGTTTTGAATTTAAAATACTTTTTATCTACAAAATAACCAGAGCTTAGTCCTACAAATACCGATAGCCCTTTTTTGGTAATGTTTTTAATAAAAGTATCAGCTGCGTTTTGAGAGTTGTAACATGAAACTTCTTTAAGAATACTAACGATTTCGTTTTTGTTAACACGACTCTCATTAATATATGTAAAGTTATTACCACCTTTACACACTTCAATTTTAATATCAACGTTATGATTAAATTTAATATTAAATGTTTGTTCTACCGCGCCACGATTAACCATTACATCTAATTCTTTATAGATTATATCAGTAATCTTCTCAATGATTTGTTCTTCAGTAATTTCTTTTCTAAAGAACTTCAACATGAAGTCTTGCGAGGTAGAGAATAAACGATTTTTAATGCGCTCATTGTTAATCTCAATTGCGAAGTCATTATAAGAAATCTTACCAGACTCATGTGCGTACAGAATATTATCAGTGATTTTCACATCGTCACCAGATGCAGTCTGCTTTTTAACCACATAATTATACTCATTAGAAATGTTTTTAATTGCTTTAATCATTTCTTTCTGCGTGATATGCATATTACTACTATCACTATAGCGAGATAGTTGTAGGTTAGTTTTATTTTCTTCTATGTGTAAACTACAATTAGTAACAGCTATGTTAGATTTAATAACGTAACCAATAGCGTCATCAATACTAATAGCATATTGTTTAGCTGGTATTGATTTAATTTTAGGATCTTCAAAGATAATTAACTTTTTAAATTGTGATCCAGACCCAACAGCTATGATAAGTCTACCTTCATCTAGATAGTTATATGGAAGCTGAGATACAATGCGGTCATCGTATAAGCCCTTATCTATAATTTTATATGTAGCTGTAGACTTTTCAATCTCTAACGTATCAGAACTATTTTTAGTAGCTGCTTGTTTGATAACATATCTATTACAATATGTTTTACTATCGTCAGATATACTAGTAACCAGAGCATATCTAACATTATTCATATTAAATACTTTATCAATACGAGCTACTGTGACATAGTTACTTCTATATGATGCGCCATCTTTAGGTCTAGCCTGAAGATAATCTACTTCAGGTAATCCACTCAATGGTAATTCAAATTTATTAATAACTTCAGTGTACTTATTTAATACGTCTTGGCTACTATTTTTAATAGCTTTATTCACTGTTTTAAATTTAGCAGGTAAGTCGGTAGAGACATAGTCAGATACGTTATCATACTTATCTAATTCAGTTTTAATTTCTATAAGTTTACTCTTATTGATTTTATAGCCTAGCATAGTTTTAGTAATGATAGTGTCTACAATATCAACATCGTTTAATGTCTTACCATTTTTTGAATCTTGAATAAATTTATATAAATCTTCATTAGATATTACTTCTTTAGTGAAAGATGTTCCAGCGTCAATTGATCTGTCTTCATTAGATATATAACAGAAGTGATATTTAGAACCATGTTGTGTAGTAGTTAACAACAATATAACATAACTCTTCATCTTAATATCAATAGTAAATAAACCGTAGCCATTAATTTTATTTAATGTATCAGTTATACTATCAGTAAAATCAAGAATGATTTCATCGTTGTTTGTAATTTCATTTAGACGGAGATGTTGGAAGAATAGTTTATCAAACAAATCTTTATCAGCGCTTTTTCCACTAGTGTAAAAGTTAATCATCGTATACTCCTTAAAATATATGATTTAAATCAGTTGGGAGTTTGCTCGTTCTGCTATACGTTAACAGACCCTGAGCTAAAATTTGAGCGACGATTCTATTACCTAGTTCAATTTCGTTTTTCGCAAGTTGATATGGAAATTGACAGCTAAATGATTCAGTCGACTCATCTATAGTTGTTAAGTAATCTTTTGTGTCTGAGCTAAATATACCAGTAGCTCTACCATTGGAACGTGAGTCGATGAAAGGTATTTCATTCTCTTCCCAATTAGTCCAAGCATGTCTGCGTATAATATTATTATCTGCACAAATAATTACTAAGTCGTATTCAGATATGTCATCTAATGCAACTCTTTTTTTCTCAAATTCTAGTCCTAAATATCTATCAGCTAATGCATCAATTTTATAGCTATCAATATCTTTAGGTTTAAAATTTTGGTATCGAATATTTTTTAGTTCAACTTCATCATCGTCTACCATTGTAAATTCCCAGTTCTCATCGAACTGATCGTTATCAATCAAGTTATCTAAAGTGGCAGCGAAGTAAGAACCAATTCCACCTGCTCCAATTATTAAGGTATTCATCTTTTCTCCTAGCCAAATACACGTTGTTCATTTATTTTTGTTATTCTCGATAGATGTAGTGGACTATCTGATAATACTTTATTAGTTACTCTTATATTAGAGTAGCCAGAATATATTACAAATTTTAAATAACCATTACATGCTACTAATTTACTTAATTCATATTTATATACACCACTTAGATCATAATAATCATCTAATTCGAAGTAGATATGTATTCCACCATTTTGATTAGTTTTATATATGTTTAAGTCTTTTAATTTATTACCAAATATTTTTTTATATTGCGCAATAATTAAGTTAAGTTTTTGTTGAGCTTGTCGTTCACCAGTAATTGCGTTATATTTTTTAGCAAAACTAACTAACTCATGATCATCGTCAGCATAATTAAAATAACATTGCCGTTTGATAGTATCAATATCTAATATAAATACATTAGTATGATATATATAAGTTAATAAACCATAACTATAATTTTTAGTAAACATATTAAGTATACCTTGATCAGCCATAACATCAACCATAGGTGTCATTAAATAATCTCTACACATCTTACCATATTCAGACTCAATATTATATTTAACTAATGTGCATTTGTTATGCATTACATATACATTATCTGATATATTCATGTGAATCCTCATACTCAATATGTTTATATTTATATATTTGATTTGGTTTATTATAATAATATTTTAAAAATGGATCGCGAGCATTATGCTTACCCAAAATACTTACAACTCTATTTTTACATATCTGTTTTGGTGTTATTTTAAAATTATGGAAATCAGATTCTTCATTATAATTAATATAAAATGTTTGACCTAATATTGTTACTGGCACTATACCGTCGTCAATAGTAATAGGGGTAGTAGATATACATAAATTAGTAGTAAACTCAACTGAATGTATCGTGGGCCCATCAAGATCAACAATTTGTTTAAGAAGAGAATCTTTATCAGTGAGAAGAACTGGTAATAATAATGTTCTAAATGATGTCGTTAACTTAGTTTGTTTTCTTAAGTTTATACGGTGACTCGATTTAGTATAATTATAAACCATACGAAATGAATAAATATTAAATCCACCACTAATAGCTTGTACTGCTCTAGTGGTTTTGTGAACATTAATTTTTTTATTTCCATGCGTAATATAATGAATTTGCTGTGACCCTAATAAGAGCGATATATTATGTACAAAGTCTTTAGTATCCATTACATGCCTCTTGGCACTGTTGGTTCCATAATAAAATTACTTTTACTAATACCTTTATCCATTGGCTCATTACATTTTGGACATTCAACTACAGTGTCAAAACTATTAACAAGTTTCTCACCAACTTCGTGATTACATTTTTTACAATGAAAATTATAAAATGGCATAATTAATCCTTTATTAAATCTTTATATGTTGTTGCTATTAATTCCCAATCTTCTTTTAAAATACTTTTTTTATAAGTATCATCTTCGTAACCTGTTCTAGTAACATAGTAATCAGCATTATAAGTTAAGATTACTGGGATATTAGAATAATTACAAACTACCGTACCATGCGCGTTAATTACATTAGGCTTCTGATTCATAAAGAGTTCAGCAGAAACTTCATCGCAGGTTATAATAAATTTTGGCATAGTTATATCTATTAAATCAAACATAAGCTGTCTAGATTGTTTAACTGTTTTTCTAGATGCACTATGACACTTAGCAGGTTGAGCGTAACATATTATATAATTCTCTATTTCATAATCATCTAATATACACATAAGAGTTTGAGTCTCATGGTCAGCGTGCATGAAGCCTGCCTCAGTAACATTAGGTAAGATAATTAATACGCAATTACCATAGTTCTTTTTAGAACCTTTAATAATATTGAATTTGCCTTTACCATTCTGTTCTACTTCTAAAAGAGTTTTATATTTTTCTTTTAGATCATTTAGTTTTTGATTGTCTGTCATACTTGATGTAAATAAATCCATTAACAAGCCTCTATCATATAGCATAACATTGTATACTCATCATGAGTTAATACAATGCTTGCTTTGAATTGTTCATATTGTTCAACATTGTCTAAGCTGCTATTATTATGTGGTACGTTCTTCATATATACTTCACTAAATAATAATACATGGCCCTCTTTAGAGGGGCATTCCTCTAATATAAATCTTATTGTTTGTAATAATAGATAGTATTCGATACAAATCAGAGAGTCAGTAGTGAAGTTACATTCATGACATGTATGCGTTATATTTACAGTTGGATCAAAGTCTTTCATCACCATTATAAGATATGTATTCTTGTAGTGTCCCGTTTCATTATATCTATGACCACACGTCTGACATATATTCTTAATTTTAAATTGCTGTTTTCTTAGATTCACATTCAGCCTGCCATTTAAAATGATTTCTTAAATTTACTATGATGAAACAACATGCACCTACAATAAATCCATGTTGCTTAGTTGTTATAGCAAATACGATCCAACCTATTTGTAAGAAGGCACCTAGTAGTGGTGCCCATCTCCATTTATTACCCATTAATAACATATGTATAACCGCTGAAATACTTAAAAACCAATCAAACATATCTTATCCTATAACATTAAAGTGATAGAAATGTACATCCATTTCAGTTGTTATACCTAAGAGTTTATATTCTGGATTACTTAATGCATTATTAAGACTAATCATTGCTGGCGCATTAATAACTGCGTTATTACTAATTCTAATAACTTGTATATGATTCATCATAGCCCCATTTCTTTAATGAATTTTGGTTTAAGCAGTCCAGAGTAAGTAAGATATAAAAATTCTTTAGCTCTAGTTACTGCAACATAGAATAAACGGCGCTCAGATTCTTCTACATCTTTAACACGTTCGTCTTCTCTAAACTTCCAATTACAAAATGGAATGATAACCATCTGCTCTTCACCACCTTTAGCACCATGAATAGTACTAAGTGTAATTGTAGCATCTTCATTACTAACTTCTTCTTTACCATCAAGTCCAAAATTATTACATAGTTCAACTATAGAATTCATATCGCAGTCATAATCTGATGTAACATCTTCTAAGAACTCAGCAATAGCTGCTGGTACATCATATGATTTAATCATAAAGTCTGGAAATAATGTAACTATATTATCTAGTTTCATCTCAGCCTTTTGCATCTTAGCGAACTCACTTTGTAGTTTAAACATCTCAATGCAACCACGCTTAACCTTTTTATTGGCGTCAGCTAACTTAGAAAGCTTTTGATGGAACGTATCATCATCTGATGCAGCAGTAAACAGGTCAGTTTGACCTTTATCATCAGTAGGAGTAGTATTGGTATCAATCAACCCTTTGATGAGCGCAACGGACGTTGTTCCTAATGCTTTAATTCCTTTAGCAACAATCTCCATATCATATATATCATATGACTTAGCTGCTATCTTCATCATAGCAATGTAAACTCTGAATGCGCTTCTATCTACAATATCTGTAGAATCGTTTACTGTGTAATTTAATCGAGCTTTCTTTAGTTGATATTCCAACTGCATCTTATTAGATCTATCTCTATATAATATAAGAATGTTCTTTCTCTTATTAGTTCTACATAGTGATACGATATAATCAATTTCAGATAGAGGATGTCCAGTTCTATATGAATGAACTATGCCATTATTTCTATCGTGTGATCTAATATCCATTTCTTTATGTGAAATATTATGTTCAATAAGATGTCGTGCTTTAGATACTATGTTATTTTTAGAACGGAAGTTTAAACCTAATGGTTTCTCTTTACATTTAAATTTCTTAATAAAGTCATTCACATTCTCAGGTCTAGCACCACGCCACTCATATATACTCTGATCTAAATCACCAACGCCAATCATATGAACCTTGTATGCTTTATGCATTTCAATTAATAATTGTAGTTGAGCTTTAGATGTATCTTGAAGTTCATCAACTAATACGTGAGTATAACTAAAGATAGGTTCAACGTCTTTGATAAATTCAATGCCATTGAATATAATATCATCGAAATCATACATATCATACTTAGCTAGTTCAGCATTGTATTGGTCAGTGTAATCACACTGACGTTGTGGATAGTCAGACTTAGT
>Ga0233414_10000682_pt1 | contig 13715 bp, 6 predicted proteins | sample Na_anoxic_10_MG_FD_189020 | JGI IMG/M metagenome (GOLD analysis project Ga0233414, IMG submission 189020) | Seawater microbial communities from Saanich Inlet, British Columbia, Canada - Na_anoxic_10_MG | ecosystem: Environmental > Aquatic > Marine > Inlet | place: Canada: British Columbia...
AAATAATAACACAATTGAAAAAACAGAAAAAACAATTTATTTAGAAGAAAGTGATGATGATACTAAAACTGATACTTTAGAAATATCAAATATGAATGATTTAGAAGATATTTCAGAGAAGCTAACTATACATTCCAATGAAGAAATAACACTAAAAAAACCAAACGAGGTTTATTATGAAATATATAAAATAGCAAAACAAAAAGCTAAACAACATAAAAAAGCTGCTATATCTGCATATTTAGAAGCAAAGAAAATAAAAAATACATATTTGTTAGAAGATTTAGATAATAGTGATTCATCAGAAGATGAAGGTAGTGATAGTGATAGTGATAATATTAAAGATCAGATTAATGATATAATAGAAGAACTTAATTAATTTAGGTGGATTTAGAATATTTAATAAAATATGTTTTTAATTATGAAAAAATATTTTATCCCTTATTTTATATAATGACTGACTTGATGAAATCTCTTAAGAAACTAAAAGTTGAACATATTGTACTTTTTGTTGTTGGTGCTATATTTTTATGTTTCCTTATAAATTCTTATAACACAAATAAAACTATGGGTGGATCTGAGGGCATGGGAACCAATGCTAGAAATACTCAACAAATGTATGATAATGCTCAAAAAGCTCCTAATACTGGTGTTCAACCTTCACAACCTTTAGGTCAAAATGAAACTTATGCTTCTGCAACTGGTATGAATACTTCTACACAAGGTCTTCCTCCTGCTTGTTCAACTCAACCTGTAGCAGATCCTTCTGAACTTTTACCTAAGGATACAAATAGTCAATGGGCTCAATTAAATCCTACTGGTAGTGGTGATTTAGATAATGTTAATTTATTAAAATCTGGATATCATATCGGTATTGATACTATTGGTAATAGTTTAAGAAATGCAAACTTACAACTTCGTTCTGAGCCTGCTAATCCTCAATCTAATGTCGGTCCTTGGAATAATACTACTATTTCACCTGATACAATGAGAGTTCCTCTTGAAATTGGTCAAGGAGGTCAATAAATAAATTATTATTTTTTATATTATACTAATTTATTATATATGAAATTAAAAATAAATATGTTTGGATTTATAATTGTATTATTTATTATGTTAATTGCTTTAAAATTATATTACGAATCAGATGTTTTTAATTTACGATGTATTGTTTCTACCGCTGATGGTAAAAAATATTGTGTAAGAGAAAGAAATAATATACAAAAAGCATCTAATCTGTTGGCTCAAACTACAGATAATTTAACATTTTTAGTTGATAATATGAAAGCTAGATATAATAATAGAAAAAATGTTCAACGATTAGTTGAAAATTTTAATCCAACTACTATTAAAGAAACATTACCTACTAGTGAATATACTGCATATAGTGAAAATAAAGGAGAAAAATTAGCATTCTGTTTAAATAAAAAAAAAAATAATAATGAAAATTTAATAGACCAAAATACATTAATGTTTGTTGCTATTCATGAAATTGCACATATTATGACTTTGTCTGTCGGACATACTGAAGAATTCTGGCAAAATTTTAAATTTTTATTAGAAAATGCAGTTGAGTTAGGTATTTATGAACCAATTGATTATAAAAAAAATCCAAAAAATTATTGTGGTATGGATATTACAGATAATCCTTATTATGATATATAAATTATATAATCGTTTATTATATAATTCATCTTATCTGAACGTGTAGATTTATTTTCATTTATCTTATGAATATGTCTTTTAGAAATAATATGTCCCATTATTAGTCATGAAACATAATATTTTAATTATTTTAATTATTTTAGATATATTAATAATTATGATAAAACTGGTTTATAACAATTCTATTCTGTCTTTAACGGTTTGTTTCTCTCTTCCTTCTATATTTTTAATTGTAAAATATATATCTGGATTATTTTCAAAATGTATTTTTACTATCATCCATACATCATTGTCATACATGACTTTCATTCCAGTTTTAATCTGATCAAATATAATCATATATATATCATTATTAGTAACAGTTTTTTCTGTTAATAACTCCTTACTTCTTTTAAAATAATTAATGGGTAGTTTTGGTAAAAATACATCGCAATTATATACTTCATTTATAAATGTTAAATACAATCTATCTATTAAATTTAATTCTAAAAATTGTTTTAATACTTTGGATCCTCCAATTACCCATGATTGATCATATTTTCTCTCTTCAATATATTTTAATATTAGCTCAATACTATTAAAAGTTTTTATAATATTTCCTACTTGTTTATATTCAAAATTTAGTTTACTTGACAATATTAAGTGATCTCTCCCTTTTAAATATTTTATTCCATCCCAAGTATCTGAACCCATTATAATACAATTATTATTATTACCAATAGTCATTTTCTTAAATCTTGCTAAGTCTTCTTTTAATTGCCATGGTAATTTATTATTTAGACCAATACCTTTATTTTTACAACATGCCATAATTCCATTAATTATCATTAGATATAATATAAAATAATATTTTGATTTTATATATAAATGAGTGATATATATAAAATATATGAATTAAATGAAAGTAACATTGTTTCTAAAATTACTGTTTTTTATGGAGAGTCTGAATTAGATATTAATGATCTTTTTATCAAAGATCCAAATAATTCATTATTTAAAGATGTATTTAGTAAATATCAACTTGATCAAATATCAAAAGAAAAAACATCAGTACTTTTTACAAGACAATTTATTTATTTAGATGATTCTATTCAAACTATAAAACTAAAACTTATTAACGCCTATTCAAATAATATTGCATTTGAAGAAATATATTTATTTTCAAAACAAATAAAAAATGTTAATAATATTTCTATTTATGATTCATTGACTCATAATAATTATTTTAACTTAACACAAGATATTATACTTCAATTTCTCTCTAATATTCCTGATTATACATTATCTAAGGATTTCACATTTAAAGAAAAATATGATTTTAATGATATTATTGACCTTAATATACCTAATAATATATTAGTCAATATCCCATTAGGACAACATATTATAAGTGGTAATGATATATATAATTTTACGGTTAATCCATTTATGTTAATTTCATTTACCAAAATTTTAAATTCTCATATTAATAATTTAATAAGCACAAATAACAAAGAATTATTACTTTCTAACGGATTTATTCACGACAACACAATATATTTTTGCAATGCTAAAAATATTTTACAAAATTCTATTAATGAAAACATTTCTGAAAAAATTACAACACAATTATATTTACCTTATTTGGCTGAAAAAGATATAAATGATATGACAAAATTAGAAAATGAACATTTATCTTTAATTGAAAAAAATAAATCCTTAATTACTAGTTCATTTTTAAAACAAGTTGATAATATTAGATTATTCCATAATATTTATGATACAAGAAAAAGTGAATTATCATATCTAGAACAAGGTATTAAAAAAATTAGTTTTATTATTAATCAACAATACTCTTATAATCTACCTTTAGACGTGGTTTTTAAATTAATACATGCTAATGAAAATATACCTTTTATTAAATTTAATCCACACAAAAAAAAACAAAATATATATCGATTATATTGTGATAAAATTTCTAAAAACGGTAAAAAAATTCCATTTTTATCAAAATCAAATATTTTTAAATTAATGAAAAGTATTAAAGGATCTAAAAAGGTTTCATGTTATATTGAACATCTATATGAAAATGATAAAATCCCTATTATTGTTGAATTTGACACATTTGCAAATATATACATTTCTGCAGAATTTAAATCTCCCATATCTATTACACAATTAGATAATATATTTAAAGAATCTGTTAATCCTCTCATAAATATTATTCAAGAATATGTTGCTAATAGTGGATATATTATTTCTAATTATAATACAATATACGATTCTAATATTGAAATATTAAATATTAATTATAATGCTTATATTTCAATTGATAGAAACATCAATTTAAATTCACTTGTAGGATGTGTATCTAGTGTTTTTAATATCTTAGTAGGTGAATTACAGAAAGGTATTGTTTTAAGATATAAAAGAGTTTCTAATTTTAATGAAATGGAAAGTATTGATGCATTTATAGTTGAATTATTAAATAATTCTACAGAAGATTCTAATATTGTAACAACAGTAATGGATAATTTTCAATTAACCGAAAATAATGCTAAAATGAAAATTGCAGAATTATTAAATAATTTACAAGTAGTTCAAAATCTAGGTCATCAACGCTCTTTAAAAATAAAAAATAATCCTGGATTCATAACTAAAATTAGCCAAGACCAATTTAAACAAAATATAATGATTGATATGGAAAATATTAATAATATTTTTTATTTATCAACTATTCCTATTTATATAGATTCTATTATACGCATTACTCAATTACCTGAATCTAGTAATATTGAATTATCTACAATTAATAGCCTTTGTAAAGTAAAAGAAGTAGATGATGAAGTAGAAATTAATGAAATAATAGCTCCATCGGAAAAACCTATTGCAGAAAATATATCAGTTGGGTTAATTGCACAAGATTTAACATTTGGTAATTTGGCGGAAAAAAGTAAGGAAAAAAGTATTAATGTAATGGATTTTTTATTTGACGATGATGATAGTGATATTTCTGATAATGATGATTCTGATAGTAATGAAGATCAAAATATAGAATTACGAGGAGGATTAAATGATTCTGATAGTGATGATGGTATTAGTGTTGATCTAAATAATGATTCTGATAGTGATGATGGTATTAGTGTTGATCTAAATAATGATTCTGATAGTGATGATGGTATTAGCGTTGATCTAAATAATGATTCTGATAGTGATGATGGTATTAGTGTTGATCTAAATAATGATTCTGATAGTGATGATGGTATTAGCATTGATCTAAATAATGATTCTGATAGTGTTGATGGTATTAGCGTTGATCTAAATAATGATTCTGATAGTGATGATGGTATTAGTGTTGATCTAAATAATATATCGACTTCTTCATATAGTTATAATAAATCTAGTCCAGAAAAAGTGAAAACACCTAGTCCAGAAAAAGTGAAAACACCTAGTCCAGAAAAAGTGAAAACACCTAGTCCAGAAAAAGTGAAAACACCTAGTCCAGAAAAAGTGAAAACACCTAGTCCAGAAAAAATGAAAACACCTAGTCCAGAAAAAGTGAAAACACCTAGTCCAGAAAAAATGAAAATTAAGCAAAACAAATATAAAGGAAAAAAATTGAGTATTCAAGATAATAAAATAGAAAAGGATATAACTGGAATGAGATTAGCAGACCCAAATCCCTTTTTTAGAGCTATGAATGAAAAAGATCCTGTATTATTTTTAACAGAATCAGATTCGAAATATGGTAATTATTCAAGAATATGTGCTTGGAATAAACGACGTCAACCAGTTATCTTAACGGATGAAGAAAAAGAAATTATAGATAAGGATCATCCTGGTTCATATGAACATGCAATTAAATATGGATCATCACCAGATAAAAAATATTGGTATATTTGTCCTAGATATTGGGATTTAAAAAGAAATGTAAGTTTAACTGAAGCGCAAGTAAAATCAGGTAAATATGGAAATATAATTCCTGATGATGAAAAAGCAGTCCCTCCTGGAGCAAATATATGGGAGTTTAAGGAAACTAAACAACATATAGACAAGGATGGTAACTATATAACAAACAATCCAGGTTTTTTAAAATCTGATAAACATCCTGATGGATTGTGTGTACCATGTTGTTTTAAAAATTGGGATGGAATTGCTCAAATTAAAAGACGTTTAACGTGTTTACAAGATAAATCAGATAAAGATAAAGATAAAGACAAAGACAAAAAACCATTAAGTAAAGAAAAACAAAAACAAATACAAATAGATGAATATATAAAGGCCCCAGACAAATTTCCATTAGAAATAAGTAGATTTGGTTATTTGCCAGTTATAGCTCAAATCTTTTTAGGAATTGATAATAAACAATGTCAAATTAGTATTACAAATACTAATTTAAAAAAAGATTTTCCTTGTTATTTAAGGACAGGTGTAGAACATAGTAAAAATAAATCATTTATAGGAGTAATTGCAGACGCATATAGTACTTATAATAATAATAACATATTATCAATTAAAGAGTTTATTAATAAAATAATAGAAATATTAACTCTTGATATTTTTGTAGAAGTACAAAATGGAAATTTAATTAATTTATTTAAGGACAAATCTAAAGATGTAGAAATGAAAGAATATTTAAATATAAAAAAATCAAAGATATATTTAAAATTAAATAAAAATCATAAAGATGAATTAAATATAATAATAACTGCTTATAATAATTTTATTGCATATTTAATAAATCCTGAATCTGAAATTGACTATGAATATTTGTGGGATATATTAAGTATAAAAAATAATAATTTATTTCCAAAAGGGTTAAATTTAATTATAATGGAATTACCTCAAGATGATATAACGTCAAATATAAATATAATTTGTCCAACAAATTTTTATTCTATAAATAAATTTGATGAAAATAAAGAAACTTTATTAATTTTAAAAAAATATGAATATTTTGAACCGATTTATATAGTTATTGATAAAGGAAAAAGTGGTTCAAGTTATCGAACAACAAAATTATTTAGTAAAGATATCATGAATAAAATTGCTAATTTAAAAAAACTAAAAAATACAATTATAGATTTATATAGATCAATGTGTAAACCATTATCAAGTATTAGTAATATTGCAGAAAAAGGATATAATTTTAAAACATTAAAATTTACAAAAAATATGGTTATTGAAAAAATTATAGAAATATTAGATACATATAATTTACCAATTAAACAATTAGTATTAAATTATGACAATAAAGTAATTGGTCTAATTACTAGTATAGATGAAGTAGATGGTTTTATTCCATCATTTCCATCTGGAATATTAGATTATCCTGTGATATATTTTGAGGATGAACTAATGAATTCAAAAGATTTTGAAAATACTGTAAAATTTTTAAATAGTGTGAAAAAGGCAACAAATAATTTAATATTATGTAAACCTGTAGTAAAAGTATTAGAAGATAAACTTATTGTAGGATTATTAACGGAAACTAATCAATTTATTGAATTAAAAGAACCAGAACAAGATACAGATATGACTATCAAAGAAAGTATAGATGAAGAAAATTTTTATGAAGTAAATAAAAATACACAAAAATCAAACAAAGTAGATGAAGATAGAATAATATTTATAAAAAAAATTAAGATAGAAACAGATATATATAATAAATTTAGAAATAAATTAAAATACTTATTGAATCAGTATGAGAATATAAAAATAAGAGATGAGATAGAGAGTACATCAAATTCTCCATATTTATTATATCACAAACAATTACAATTATTAATAAAATTAATAAAAAAAATAATGGGTACACAAATAGAATTCGTTAATAATAATAATATAAATTTGTTCGAGAAAGATAGTTCATCTATAGAGTTGTTAACTATACCAAAATCAAATTTAATGAATGGATTAGACAATGAAGAATTATATTTTAATAAATTAGCCGATGAATTAATTAGATATAATAGAATTAAATTATTTATGTTTGAACCTAAAATTTTTCTATCTTTTTCAGATATAAATTATAATTTAAATGATAATGAAATAATTTTATTACAATCTTTACTAACAAAAGAATATTTTGATAATTTAGTTCCTATAATAGATAATAAGTATATATCATTTAATACATATGATACAGTGGAACCAAATAAGTCAATAAATTATGATAATTCGTATAAAACATCAAATAAGTTGATTATTGATGATAATGTAAATAATAATAATAATAATATAAATAATAATAATAATAATATAAATACTATAGATACTATAAATACTATAAATAGAAGTTTAAATTTATCATTTGCAATATGTAACTACGAAATAAAAGATATATTTTCTAAATTATTACTGAAATTTAGAGGAGGATATAAAGAGATATTTTTTAGTTCAGAGAGACCTAGTTGTTCATTTGATATAGCGTTAGTAATTCTTAATAATCTAAATGAAAAAGATAATTTTGATATTAAAAGAATAAAAACTATTTTAATAGAAGAATACGATAAACTATTTGTTGAATATAAAAGTAAAGTGATTAATATATTTTCTTATTATGGAAAAGTAGGAGATGATAATAAACTAGATACAGGAAATATTACTATTAGTGAATTAATAATGGATGATAATTATTTATTATCTATATTTGATTTATTAGTTCTTTCAAATAAATTTTCATTTCCATTAACTTTAATTTCTACAAAACTGTTTAAAGAAAATAGTAACGAATATATCAGTTTAAATGTCACAAAAGGGGATACATTAATAGTTAGAACACCTATATTTAATAAATATAAACCAACTATACCAAAATATAAATTAATTATTAATAAAAATAAAGAATCTTTATTAGAAATAAAGAAATTACCAAATGAAAATATAAAAAAAACAATTTTAGATCAGAAAAATACATTAGTTTCGTTATTATTAAATTTTAACTCCCAAAATTAAGAATTGAATGATGTTACAAATACCAATAAAAATATGTAATATAATAGATGTTAAAAAATAAAAGTTAATTTATAAATTTAAAATAATTAATATTTTTATAATTATTAATTATTAATAGTATCATTATATAGTTGATGTAGTTGATGTAGTTGAATAATTATCATCATCATCATTATCATTATCATCATCATCATGATTATCATTATCATTATCATCATCATCATCATCTACAGATTCGTATCTATAATCATCATTATTGTCATTATTGTCATGACCTAAAACATGATTAATTATATTATTAATTCGATACATATGTTGTGTATTACTTCTTAATATAAAATTTGTATATTTAATATTTTCAAGTATTTTTTTATATTCTGTATCAATAATATTTTGTTGTCTAATATTAAAAATATAATTATTAGCAAATGTATTAAGTTTAGTTATATCAAAATTATATTCGATAAAATTATGTTTAATATTTTTAATAGATGGAAATAATGTGTAATTATTATTATTATATCTTTCATCAAATTCAATAAGAATACATTTATTTTCAAGAAAAATCATATTATCTTTTGGAATATAAGCATCTGTAATAAAAATTTCGTTATGTTTATATTTAAGTTGACTAATACAATAAATTTGTTTAATATATTTAGTTACAAATCTTCTACCGAATAATGGTTGTTGTTTTTTAAATGTTAATAATTTTTTTTTAAGTTTCAATTTATTTTTAATTCTAATATCATATTCATAAGAAAAATTTGATAATAAATAAATTTTTATATATGAATCAAAAATATTTCTCAAATATTCTTTTGAATATAATTTATCTATAATAATATTATTATATCTAGGTGTAGATATATTATATGTATGAATAATATCCATAATATATTCATCAATAATTTTACTATCTAGATTTCTCCAATTATTAATAATATATTGTGTAATAATAAATTTATTTTCTTCTTCGAATCTTTTTAAACAAAAATCAGATTGAAAAAATCTTAAAAATAAAATAGGCATTTCAATATGAGAATTTTTAATAAAACAAAAAATTTTAAATAAATTTAAATAAGAAAATTGAATATTGTTCCATGGATTTTTAATAATCTTTGGATTAATAAAAAAACCTTCTTCATATGATAAAGAAGAACAAATTATTTTAATTAAATCAAATATATTAAATAAGGATTTTGTAGTATTATCAATAATTAATATATTATTTATATTATTTTCATGTAAAATATTAAAATTTAAATCGATTTGTTCTCCCTTAAATTTTAATATTTTTTTTTTTTACCAAATGTTTAAATTTATATAAAGGAAATAATATTTTATTTACATTATAAAACATTGTAATTATTTCATGTTTATCGTTATTAGACAAAGTATGGTGAAATAAATAATTTTTCAATATTTTATATCTAAATTTAATTTTATCTAAATAATTTAAGTTATTATAAAGAAAAAGGTTATAATATTCAGGTTGAAAATAACTAACAAAAACAGTATATTTTGTTTTATTAATAAATTGATTATTAACTAATTGAAATATTTTATTATATATGTCCATAATGTTGGTAATAAATAATAAACTATATTTAAATAGATTATAAATATATGAAATAATTTTTAATAAATTATTATTAAAAATAAAAAATAATTTATTTATTTGTTTGTTATATGGAATATTTATATATAATTATTTTTATTTATTTTTAAAAGTTAATATCATAATCATCATCTTCTCCAAGATCAGTAACAGATATATTATTCGCATTATTTTCAATTGTTAGATTAGTAATACTACATGTAGCTGTTTCTGAAGTACCTTCAAAATAGTTATCAATAATATCATCACTATTGTCTTCGTTTAGTTGAGGGACTTCTTGTTGTGACATAGCATTAATATCTAATAATATTTGGAATGATGAGGTACCAAAGAATCCTTGTTGACCACACATAACATTTGCAGAAACACCTCGCATAGGATCTAATTCACCGTGTCGTGCAGCTTTTAAGAATTGTTCAGGTGTTTCCTCAAATGACGCTTTAGCTATAGGACCAATATTATCATTGTTAATACCATGTCTAAATATAGAAACCATTTTAGTGTTATAACACATTCTATCGCATAACATATTAATGTGGTGATAATTAATATAAGTGCTATCAAACTCAATAACCTCAATAAGTTCGGTAAATATAGCTTCACGAGCAGCTTCAATACCAAAAACTCTGAATACTTCTTGAATATCATTACTAATTGTTCTGGTTACGTCAATATTATTAAGAGAAAGCATTTCTAGTAAATTGGTACCAACTGTATCTAAAACCCATGATTCTTTTCTATTATACTTACCATCTTCTTTAACTACCGAAGATGTAATTTTTCTAAGAGTTACTTTGGAAATATGTTTAACACCACTTAATACAATATTATTAAGTAGATTATCTTGAAAATTTTTCAATAAATATATTTCATCTGATTGATCTAAAGGATTAATTTTAACAATTTTCTTTTTATTTCCTAATACATTATTTAATCGTAATCGGAATATAAGTTTATCTGAATTATAATCACTATATACACAGTGTACTTGATCTTCAAATACCATACTAATGGCAAAATTAATATCATCCATATTAATGGATTTATCTAACATAGATTCTTTGTCCATTTCCATACGAATAATCCATTTAGATTTTTCTTTTGTATCAGTAGAAGTATGTCCACTACAATTATCTATCATATTTTCAAATTCATAGTATTGTGTTAATGCATCAATATCATCTTCAATTAGACTATTTAAATCGTCAGGATCAAAACAAATTTCAATAGACTTAACAATTTCTCGTAATTTAGTATGTTCGATATCAGGTATAAGAGTTTGTGCACATTCACGACTATTCTCTTGTTGTTTTTGTAAATAAATAGTAATAGAAGGGTTTTTAGGATTTTCAGAAAGTGATAATATTTCTTCAATTCTAGGAACACCTCTAGTAACATTTGACTTAGATGCTACACCAGCAAAATGAAATGTATTTAATGTCATTTGAGTAGTTGGTTCACCAATAGACTGTGCAGCAATCATTCCAACCATTTCTCCAGGAGCTACAATAGAACTTTTATAAACACTAACAATAGTATTAAGTAATAATTGAATAGTTTTACGATTAAATCGTTTAATCGTAAGAAGTTCTTTTGGAGATAAATAGTAATAATACATAACTTTAAATAATTCTGTTGGTGGAGCATAATGAATAATTTCTAATCTTTTGAATGTAGATTCTAATAATTGGAATGTTTCTAATGGAGTAATATCAACTAGAGAGTTTTTATTTATATTTTGAAGACCTTGAACATTATTAATAATATGACGGAAAGCTACAGGAAGATGTATTTTAGTGTTATCTGTATCTTTAAATATATTATTAACAATTTCGTCTCGTTTTTCAATCATATACTCAATATACAATTCAGTGATAGAAGCTAATTCATTTTTTTGTTTATCCATTCTTTTAGTAGCCCCTTTAGTATATGGTGTAGTGTAAACACTATTTATATCAGAATCATTAGGGAAATGAAAATGAGCATATATTTCTTCTAAGCTTTGTGTCACCAATGGTAGATTTTGATTTTCTACACGGACAGTATCAATACCATCGTCACCATAAGTAAATTGAACAATTTTTTGTTTATTATTTCTAACTGTCATATCATATTCAACTTTCAAGTCTTCTAAGCCTTTAATTAATCGTCTTTGAATATATCCAGTTTGAGACGTTTTAACAGCAGTATCAATTAAACCAACACGACCACCCATAGCATGGAAGAATAATTCTTCAGGGGATAATCCAGAAATAAATGAATTTTCTACAAATCCTCTTGCCATAGGGGAATCATCATATTTAGTATAGTGTGGTAAAGTTCTGTTTTCAAAACCATATGGGATACGTTTACCATCAACTTCTTGTTGACCTAAACATGAAACCATTTGAGAAATATTTAAATCACTTCCTTTAGATCCAGCATTAACCATAATTACAAAACGGTTATTTTTATCCAAGCTTTTACGACCTATAACACCGACTTCAGATCTAGCAGTATTTAATATATTAGTGACTTGAGTTTCAAATTCTTGTTCATTTGTTTTTCCTGTTTTATTTTCAAAAATACCAAGATGAGTTTGATCAATCAAATTTTTAACATCTTGTTTTTTATTAGTAATAGTTTTAGCAATTTTCTCATTAGTAGATTTGTCTGCAATTAAATCACTAATACCAACACTGTAGGCAGATGTTTTCATATATTCAGTAATAATATTTTGTAAATCATCTACAAAATCAGATGAAGCCGTATTACCAAAATAATTACATATTCTTTGTAATAAGCCTTGACTGCCACCTAAAACACTTTTTTCCATTTGTCCTCTAACATATTTTCCAGCGTTAATTTCAATAATATGATTAGATGAATTGTATGATTCTCCACTATCTGCAAATGCTTTATTACCAAATTTCATTGTTAGTGGAGGAAGAATTTGTGATAATATATCAAAATTAGTAATTTCTGATTTATTTTTTAACTCGTTTGGATTAATTTTATTAAATGCCATCAATAGATTCATTGCTGATAATGGATTAAATTTAATATTTTGTCTAGTAAAACGATAAGCGCCTAATAAAGAATCTTGAAATATACCAATAATAGAAGAATTATTAGCAGGACTTACAATTTGATAAGGAACTGCTGCCAAATTTTTTAATTCGGCTTCAGATTCTTCATCTTGAGGCATATGTAAATTCATTTCATCACCATCAAAATCAGCATTATAAGGTTTTGTACACCCAACATTCATTCGAAATGTATCACCTTTATACATAATTACTGCAATATGACACATCATACTCATTCTATGAAGAGTAGGTTGACGATTAAATAATATACCATCGCCATCCATCATATGACGATGTATAATATCTCCATTTTCTAGTTGAATATTTAATCTGTCAGCTAATCTTAAAGTAATTTTTTGTCCATTTTTCTTTTCTAGAATTTTAGCACCAGGATATTCATCTGGACCATTTTTAACTAATTTTAA
>Ga0233414_10000683_pt1 | contig 13710 bp, 9 predicted proteins | sample Na_anoxic_10_MG_FD_189020 | JGI IMG/M metagenome (GOLD analysis project Ga0233414, IMG submission 189020) | Seawater microbial communities from Saanich Inlet, British Columbia, Canada - Na_anoxic_10_MG | ecosystem: Environmental > Aquatic > Marine > Inlet | place: Canada: British Columbia...
TCCTTGAAACCAATCTCAAGGTAATGTATTAGAGGATTTATGCCTGAATCCGCCACATCCGGGTTTTGACTCAGATAATATGAGGTGTCAAATAATGGATTGGGGTTTCTTCCCTCCTTGAAACCAATCTCAAGGTAATGTATTAGAGGATTTATTTGTAATTGTTTAAGATCATGGTTTTGCTCAAGATAATATGCTCCATCGAAGCCCGAACTTTTAACCAATCTATATTGCCGATTAAAAAGGTAAAAGATCGTTATCGCCTCGCGTTTCAGTTTTCTAAAATTTGTAAAAATCCATTGTAGCGGTGAAAAAAAACCCCCCGGACTTATGCTCAACGACTCTTCACGAAATAGTCTTAAAGCTTCTATCTGAGCATGCAAGGCATTAATTTGCCCTTGAAACTTTTGAATATGTTTGCCCAGCGCCTGAATTGTTTTACCATGCTCCTCGATATGACGTAGTGGAACCGCTGATACTTCATGCGCTAACCCCTCTATATACGCCAAAATAGATGCTGCAATAGCATGGTAAGATTTTTCTCCAATAGCAATGTATTCAAGGTCAATGATAATTTTTTTTATCTTTTGGTTGAATAAGGATAAAAAGATCTGTGGATTTTTGCCCGCAAAAAGAAAAGTATGGCCCTCCTGATGCAATGCATTGCTGTAATAATACCCTATTTCATATGACGAATTATCCTCTCTGACAATTACGATAGTATTAATATGTAATACAGAGTAATCATTGATGGGGTCAAAGCGAAGCGAGGTTATTGCGCCAAAATTACCTAAATCAAATTCAACTTTCCTTTCGTCGCCATGTATTATATGGGAGATAACCCGATTATTGTTAAACCCGGATCCCGCATCGATATAAAGTTTTGCAACATTAGGTAACATGTTCACTTTAACGCTATCTTATAATTCTTTCCGAATAATTATTATGTTTTTATCTTTTGATTAAAGAAAACTATGAGGCAAGACACGACAGTTTCTTGTCGTGTGGATGAAACCCTTTCTTCTCTAAGAGTAAAGTCTTTTAGGAATGTGCAAAATTCTCTCCGGGCTTGTTTTTTTTATAAGACTGAGTAAGAAATCCTGATCTTGAGGACCATCATGTTCCCTTCCAAATCCTCCGATATCACTAATGATCGATTTCCTAAAGAGGGTAAAATGACCGATGAAATAATTCATTGACAATAACAAATCCAGTCTGAAAAAGTCTTCAATTCTATTTCCGCGTGAATCAAATGTATCGTCATCACTATAAATAAGGTCTGCTTCAGGGTTTTTATTCAAGAAGTAAGCACATTCATATAAGGCATCAATGGTAAGCTCATAATTACTTAAAAATAAGACAAAATCACCGGTTACCAAAGATAAACCTTCATTAAAAGCATTTGCCATCCCTTGATTTTCTTTTACAAAGATAGTCTTTACTCTTTTATCTTTCGTTTTATATTCTTCTAAAATTGATTTAACATGTGTTTTTGTGCTTCCATCATCAACCAAGCATAATTCGCATTTATTATAAATTTGATTCAAAACAGAACGAATTCTATTATGAAGACATCTTTCATTAATGTTAAACACTGAAGTAATAATGCTTATTGTTGGTTTATATGTAAAACCTTCAATTATTTGATTTGGATCTCTTCCCTCTTTAGCGCCAATCTCAAGGTAATGCACCAAGGGATTCATACCTGATTCAGTCACGTCTGGATTCTCTTTCAAATAATATGAGGTTTCGAATAAAGGATTGGGATCTCTTCCTTCCTTGAAACCAACCTTAAGATAATGAGCCAAAGGATTCATGCCTGATTCGGCTACATCAGGGTTCCTATCAAGATAGTAAGAGGTATCAAATAAGCCCGACTCCCTGATCAACTTGTATTGCCAATTAAAAAGATGGGGGATTTTTTTTACATTGTGTTTCAAATTCCCAACATTCACAGACATCCATCTTAATGGTGCTGTAAGCCTCCATGATCTTGAATTTAAAACATTCCCAAGAGAAAGCCTTACATGCTCTTCCTTTATTTTTAACGAACTAACTTGGCCAAGAAGCTTATGAATATGCGCTTCATTAGCCCGGATATGTTGTGCTTGCTCCTTAATTTGTTCTGTTAGCTCTTGGACATGTTGAGCATACTCATGTATCCGACGATTCTGACGATCATAAATGGCTGTATGCTCAATGATCTGCTGCGCATGATTGGCCATTACTCTTCCCAAGGCTTCCTCTGCAATAAGGTATTCCACGGATTTAGGCCAGTCCATTTCTACTTCGAACCGCAAAATCCCACCTCCTGCATCTGCTTTTAGGATCTCTGGAAATTCAAATAAAATCTGGGGATCATCACCGGTAGATATAAAAACCTCTCCCAAAGATGTACTACAAAAATGAACACCTTCCATTTCTGAGCCTCTTGCTATGTCTTGCCCGCCTCGCAACTGCCACAATATTCCTTCCTTCCCTGCTTCCAGATCACACCACTTCAGCGCTATATTATATAGATGGAAAAATCCCCAGCGATCCGCCGGGTCAAAACGCAAATATCGGAAACTCATCGACGAACGGGGCAGACTGAAAACCAATACTTGTCGATCAAATCCCAATAAAACGGGCATGGATAGACTGTTTTCCTGGTCAAGCTCTTTATTTTCTTCAACCCAATACAGCCGTGCCTCAAAGGTCTTGGATTGTAGTCTCATCTCCGTCGGAACATATTTAAATGGTTCCGTAAGCATCCTGCGAACAGTATCTGAGCCCTTCTGAAAAGCAATTTTTGCTTGAACCTGCTCTTCAATCTCAATAAATTTATCTAACTGGCAATTCAATGAAGGAGAAAAGAGACTCAAACCGTATTCAACAAATTCCTTGGCGTTGACAATATTTTTTATTTCGCAGATGCGATGCAACACCGCTTCATTACCATGAGCAAACCACATAAGCGCCCTAAATAGAATATATCCCGGGCTTACCGCAGCCCTCACTTTCCACTCCTTATCAATAATCCTATATGATCCTGTTGCGGTATCCACTATTATATTATGTGGCAGAAAATCGTACGTATCAAATGACCCTCCATGCTTATTGAAGTAGTCAAGGATAAAATCATAATATGCCTTTATCAACCCCTCAAAGGCCAAAGCATTATCACATTCAACCACAGAATGGAGCCAAAGTGTCGAAAGTAACGGGCCTTTAATATACCTTTCTCTGAAGAGGTTTTTGTGAATAGATACATCTTTCTCTTCCGCTTCAACGCCTCTCATTCTTTTCTTTACAATGTAGTCTTTATCCCGTGGTTTCATCGTCATTGTACTATATACAGGCTTCCTTTGAGGATCTGAGAAATAAACAAAATCATTGGGAATAACTTTGTTTAGCCGCTCCTCAGAGTCTGAGATAACTATGAAAAATGAGTTCGCAAAGTCTTCTAAATAGCCGGATTGGTGCAGAGATTCCCAAAGAATAAACTCATCACTATTTGGCCACCAGATCTTTGAATAATCCCTCGACGATACCCGATATAGAATTGAATACGCATATTCATCGTTTTTAATGTAGGCCTCAGATAGTAGTGCTCTCGTCAATTTATAATCAGGGAAAGGATAAGTAAATTGATAGCATTTAATGCCTGTTTGCTCTAATAACTGCTCCCATTCTCTTTTATCATATGTTCTAATGCCTTGATCTTGCGGATATCCATATAACCCTACATCAGGTTTTCCATAATGATCTTCTGATGCACCCAGCCAGTATTTCAGTCCCATCCTGTTTTCTATGGCAATAAATAACAGCCCTCCATTATTAAGGGCAGAACGTGCAAGGGACAAGATGTTAATCACCGCTTCTTTGCCATCTACTGCACTAGGAACATATTTCTTTGCATATTCAACCGCACCAATCAGAAGAATGGCATCATATTCCCCTTTTGGTAATGTCAGTTCTTTAAAATTCGTGTTAATTACATTCACATTTTCAAGATCCCGACATCGTAGTCTTGTAATTTCTGCTCTGCATAAATTACCTTCCACTGCATCTACATTGATATTCAATTCACCTAAATAGCGAGTAATTGTCCCGGAACCACATCCTAATTCCAATGCGGTTTTTACTCCATCAAGATTCAGGGCTCTTAACAAATTTGCTCGTTGATAACTAAGATGATATTCAGACGTCCAGTCAAAAATTTCTTCTTCCAACTCCAAGGACTGAAAAGTCACATCCTTTGCTTTTAACATTACACCTTTCAAATATTCCTCGAAATCATCACAAGGATGATAAAAATTGGCTTTTGGAGCAAAGCTCCAGATGTTGGAATACTTCTTATCCAACGAATTACTTTTTATTAATAATGGAAGTGTCATTGAATTTTCCTTATTTTATATCGAGATCTTTGGAGACGTCCCCACTGTGACATCACTTCTTTTCTAAGGAAATAAATGTATTAGTGCCGTTAATCGGCCCTACCCTCCCTACCAGACCATGCACCAATCCACGCATAATCACCTTCATAACGTCATGCTTGCCAATCCTGTAACTGGCAAATGCATGCTTCAGATGTTTATAAATCCAAAAAACATATAACACAGGCAAGTAGATCTTTAGAAACTTGCGAATATATAAATACCTATTTCTAACAGTATAGTAGGTATATAGCTTTTCTCTATTGTATGATGATGTTTTAAGATTGTGCGTAGCCCGTGCCCCAGGATGGATTGTTACCTTGAAACGGAAACCATCCGGTCCCTTATATCTATAAACCCTTTGGCAAAAATCCGCTACTTCGCCGCTGAAGAAATATCGTTCATCAAACAATCCTATCGTTTTAAAAACCTCGGATCGGACTAACATTGCAGTCCCTGAAACATAATCCACATCATATACCTTTTCCTTTTCAGGAAGGCTCGTCAAGTGAGAAATATAATTCCATCCAATATCCTTTCCACCCGCATTTTGTAGCTCATTTGTATAATAGTCATAGAGAACGGGTCCAATTACTCCAATCTCGCGAGATGACGTTAGTGTGTTTAACAGTAGGTATAAATCTTTCTCTGCCATCCTCGCATCATTATTTAACAATAAGATGGCAGCATTATTGTCTGCCAATGCCGCTTTAATTCCAATGTTATTACCTCCGGAAAAACCTTTATTGACAGTATTCTTGATAAGATTGAATTTATGGCGATGCGCAATCAGGATGTCTTGATCATCCTTTGACGAATTATTATCGACTACATAGATATTTGGAGATGTACTCGACCATGCTTTTATCGATTCAATGCATATAATCGTCTCTTTTGCAGCATTCCAATTTAATATAACAACACCAGTTTGCACTATGTATTTCTTTCCTCCTTTCTTTGCAAAGTGATAGACAGTATTGTGAGATATCCTGAGAGCTTTGCATAACTTATATTTCCTTAAAGAGGGTGGGCTTTTCTGAAGTGACTGGCGTAAGGGCGCTGTTTTTTCGCAACTTATCAGCGAAGGAAGCCGCAGCGTCTGAATCCATTTTTTCTCCAACTATTATGTCCTGGCCGTGAACCGTCGACTTCCTTCCGCTCCAGGTTCCATAATGTACTGGATGGATGATATTCAATCGGGCTTCAGAGAATACCTCTTGAAAGAAATTTTCCTCGTAGGCAATCGCCGCCTCTGGATTATCCTCCACCATTACTCCATATCGATCGTTTACCCGCTTAAAATTAAATTCACTGTGAGACATATGCTTTTCGGAGTCTTCATTCAATAGAAAGCATGATATGAAAAACCTCCCGCGCCTTTTCAATACACGGTGTATCTCCTTGAGATACTGAACTATTGCATCGGGAAGCATGTGAGTAAACACAGACGTTGCAAAGGCAAAATCAAAAGAAGAATCTTTATATGGAAATACAAAATTATTAGCGTCAATTGTCCCTTTTTTGTTGTATTCTTTATTGTAAATATTCGCATGTCTGAAAGAAAAATTCGGATATTTTTTTGTAATCTTAACATTACACCAATCAATGCCTTTTTTGACAACATCGAATCCTTCATAGCGTCCATTTTTATCAATATAATCAATAAAATGAATAGTTACTCTACCGATCCCGCATCCGACATCCAGTATACTTTCATTCGGTTTCACATCGGTGAACTGAAGGATATGGTTAAAATGTTCTTTCCCGATACCAGAAAATTCGACTCCTCCGACATAATTAAACAATTGCGGCGGCATTAAATCCTTTTTAAAGTAAGAAAAATATATAAACAGGCATTCATATAACACAGGTATTCTTTCTCCGAGAGCCAGTAATTTATTCTTTAGGTGTGCTGATACTTTCATAGCATAATCTCAAAATACCGGTAGGATTGATTTAAAACCCATTCGATGGCATCCTCGATATATTGCCCATGATTATAGCAGGAGATTGCTATGCTTACTTTTGTCATACCTTTGTTCTTCTTTATGTATCTATCTATGAGTAATTCCAGAATCAAGCTGAAGCGATGACCTCTTCGAAGCCACTAGATTCCGTAGCTCAGCAGAATATAGCTTTCGCCCTATTCGGACCAGCCACCAGAACAAGTGGGACACCCGGGCGTCTTGGAACTTTTTTAGTGGGAACTTTAAAACCATTAACTTTTTTGACTGCATCTACAATTTCTATAGGCGAGTGTTCTTTTTCTGTTCTCAGGTTAACATGCTGAATTTCCTTACTTTCATGAGGAAATTCAGGGTTAAAACATGAGTCTTTGGCAAATATGTAACATAGATATAATCTCTGATGACAGTATCATTTTTTGTGGGATAGCCGGTGCCATAAATCTACAGATGAATTCGTTTGCCAAGGGTAGAAAAAATGTCACGAGAAATGAGATGGGTTTCAGTATCTTAATTTACAACCTCTTTGCTTTTAAAGAACATATCCAGGAAACACTTTTATCTTTTCCAAAAAACTTACCCACGAATGCCTTTTACTAACCAATTGAAAGGCATTATCAACTATCTGCGAAACAGATGATCTATCATCATAGATTTTAACCATACAATCGACATACTTTCCTATGTCATCATAAGGATCTATTAAAAAACCTGTTTTATCAGGAATAATTAATTCACTTATACCACCCACATCGGATGCAATAATTGGCAGTTTAAAAGTTATAGCATCTAATAATATAGTTGGGAAACCGTCCCATTGAGACGTATATAAAAAAATGTCATACTTTTCGATTGGTAGAGAGTATAATTTATCAAAAATACCATAGTATGTCACATTTTCTAGTTCTGTTAATTCGTTAGTAAAAATGTCACTGTCAAGAACGGGAATACCATAAACATGAAATCTGAATGGAAGCTCCATAGATGCCCGGGCAATCTTTATCAAAATATCAGGCCTTTTTTGCCTGTCTATTCTTCCTGCCCAAAGGATATTAATGTATTCTTTCTCAATTATTCTATCAGGATACTCGCGTTTCTTATCAATTTGAATCGGCTGGTAATGTAAATACATTTTCTGTCTATCGAAGGCATAAATGGTAATAAGCTTTTCTAAAAAAGAGCGATTATCTACAGCTACAGCTTTTAAATAGTCAAAACAATCTAACAAATACCAGAAGGCATAACCCGCACCTCTACCTTCCTTCGTTATATCTGCACAAAACAGTGTAGCATAAAGATTCGTAATTTGCTTCAGCGCTTTCCCATATTTAACAAAAATTCTGTAGCCCAGATCTGAATTAATATTGTGAATTACTTTTGGTGCCTTCTGTAACAAGATTCTAGTTAACAATTTCTCTTGTTCATCTGCAGAGAGATGGGAGTAAATAATTCCAAAATCAATAAATCGCACTTTTTTAGGTAATTTCTCTTTCCAAGGAGATTCGGCATTAGAAGTGGATATAACGGTAATTCCTGTAGCAAGGTTATAATTTACCAGTGTGTTAATATAGTTGATGGTTACAATGTCTGCTCCACCTCTTTCTATCCAGGGAACTAAGAATACATGGCTGACATTGTCTCCATATAACTTACAGAACTCTAAGTAGGGCTCAGCAATAGTAGAAGGCGGCCTATGGTAAATAGGGATATTTCCAGGAAAAAGTTGGGGCTCGATTTCGTGAATTGCTGTCCATTCCGCAATCAACCACTCTGGAATTTTATCTTCAACTTCATTATCTTGAATAATCTCGGGAATGATTTCAGCTTCAGTCTCCGGAATTGCCTCAGATGGAATTTCAGGCTCGATCGCATTTATAATTTCGGTATGAATTTCCGGCGGTTTAATTAACTCTTTTATAGCCCCAATTAAAGTTATTGCGAAATTGTAAATCCTCGGATGCAAGCACACTATGGGCTTGAAAAGGAATTTTAAAGGCTTGTACAAACAACGAGATAAGATAAATATTACATTGAATAAATTTCGAAATATTTTTCTAATGGTTTTATTATTAATCATTAAATCTATTGCTCTCTATTAACAGTTTTTTAGGCGTTCACAGTTTCAGAGTTCACCGTTCAGGGTTACCTTTCTTTCGCTGACCTTTGAACCCTGAACCCGTGAACAGTTAAACATTTCTGTTATTTATTTGCTTTTTTAACATAGACGAAAATACGGCCGGTTCAAAAAGTTTATTTGGTCTGAGGATTCTATTTTCTTCATAGGTATTTCCTAAAAGTGAACCCGATTTCTTTTTTCGCAAAAAATGCACCGTACCTGGTATGACATGGTGCTCAATGCCAGCAGCCAAAGTTTCACAATTAAAATGCCAGTCTTCAAAACCAAAGCCTTCACCAGCAGTAGTGGTTTGATATGGATACTTCAATAATAGTTCCTTTCTTGTTGCACAAACCGCATCCCAAGAATTATATTCAATGAGATTTGCTGCATTAAACTCATTGTTATCATTAGAAGATATTTGGCGCCAAATTAAATTTTCAGCTCCAAATGCAATATGGTATTCTGGATGCACTATAACATCGTTATTACTTTCTTCAAGGTAACTAACAGCTTTATATATCCAATTTTGACAATACAGGTTATCATCGTCCAGAAAAGCGATATATTTACCTGAGGATAGGTGAACACCGTAATTTCTCGACAGACCAAGATCACCAAAATCGACTGTTACAAGAGGAAATCCTGAATTCTTATATCTAGAAAAATATTTTCTGGTTTTTTCATCAGGTCTGTCCATAACAATGACAATTTCAGTAGTAATGCCCATTAAATTTGCATACTCTATAGCCCTAAATAGACTACGCATTGTACAATGAGCCAACCTACCAGTATGGTGAGATGGAATTATTATAGAAACATCAAAATCCATTTTGCTCTTTTATTTGTTTATTTAATGACTTTGTCAGGAGATTCGGCGACAAATACTAAAGAGATAGAACAATTAGATGGTATACCCAGGAAAATCTCTTACATTTTTTAGAAAATTTTTCCAGGAATGCCGACTAGTTACCAATTCAAATGCGTTATCAATTATTGGAAGAAGTGCTGATTTGTCTTGATAGATTTCAAATAAACATTTAACAAATTTTTCTACATCATCATAAGGCTCTATCAAGAAACCTGTTTCTCCTGAAATAATTAGCTCACTAATACCCCCTACGTTAGATGCAATGATTGGTAGTTTTAATACTATAGCATCTAATAATATAGTTGGTAGACCATCCCATTGAGAAGTATATAAAAAAAGGTCATACTCATGGATCGGCAACGAGTATAATTCATTAAAAATCCCATAGTATGTTACATTTTCTAGTTCTTTTAACTCCTCAGTAAATATATCTTGATCAAGAACTGATATACCATAAACATGAAATCTAAATGGAAGCTCCAGAGATGCCCGGGCAATCTTTATCAAAATATCAGGACGTTTTTGTCTATCTATTCTTCCTGCCCAAAGGATATTAATGTATTTTTTCTCAATTATTTTAGCAGAATACTCAAGTCTCTTGTCAATTTGAATCGGCTGGTAATGTAAATGCATTTTCTGTTCATCGAAGGCATAAATCTTAACCAGCTTTTCTAAAAAAGACTGATTATCTACAGCCACACCTTTCAAATAGTCAAAACATTCTGCTAGATACCAGAAAGAGTATCCCACATGTTTACCTTCTTGCGTTATATCTGCACAAAAAGAACAAACATAAAGATTAGAAATATGGCTTAATGCTTGCCCATATTTCACAAATATCTTATAGCCCAGTTCTGAATTAATATTATGGATTACTTTGGGTGCCATTTGCAAAAACAGTCTGGTCAACAATTTCTCTTGTTCATCTTCAGAGAGTTGAGAATAAATTCTTCCGAATTCAATAAATCTGACTTTTTCAGGTAGTTTCTCTGCCCAAGGAGAATCGGCATTTAAAGTGGATATTACGGTAATGCCATTCGCAAGATTATAATTTACCAGTGTGTTAATATAGTTGATGGTTACAATGTCTGCTCCACCTTTTTCTATCCACGGAATTAACAATACATGGCTGACACTCTTTCCATATAATTTACAGAGCTCTAAATAGGGCTCAACTATCCGAGAAGTCGGTATATGGTAAAAGGGAATGTTTTCGATGAGCCACTTTTCCGGAAATAGTTGGGGTTCAATGGCGTGCATTTCTCTCCACTCATCTATGAGCCATGTGGGTATGCGAGACTCTTTTTCCTCTTCATGGGGATGACACTCCTCACCTTCCTGGATCGGTTCTTGAATTGTTTGAGGGCTTACGTCTTGACTCGGCTCAACTATAGTGTTTGGTGTGACTTCGGGAGGACGAATCAATTCCTTCACCGCCTCCCGTATGGCGATGGCAAACCGATGAACTCTCGGGTGTACATGAACTGAAGGTCCGATGAATATTTTCAAAACCCTATAGACAAGGCGTGCAAAGACGTAGATTACCCGAAATATATGGTGCACTATTGTTCGGTAAATATGATTTCTTATCATTTAAGGCTTTCTGCTCCCCTTCCAACCTCTTCCTTCTTCAGCAATGAGGAAAAGGTCGAAGGCTCAAAGAGTTCTGACGGCCTAATAACAACACAGTCGTAGTTATCCTCTGACAGCCGTGAGCCCTGCAACTTCCTCCGGTAAAACATACAGCTATCAGGCACTGTTTTGATGGTAATACCTTTTGCAATTATCTCACAATACCAGTGCCAGTCTTCGTACCCGAAACCTGAACCTGAGGGTGTAGGTGCAAACGGATTTTTTGCGACCAACGACCTTTGAGATAAAAAGGCCGCTATCCAGCAGTTGTTTTCTATCAAATTACCGAGATAGAACTCTTCATCATCACTGCCCTTATATCGGGCGAGGAGGTTTTCCCGTTCAAAACAGATGACGTATTCGGGATGATATACACAAAAATCGCGATTTATTTCCGCTTCATGGTAGGCAGCTTTCAGCCAATTTTTCCCAAACAAATCGTCCGCATCCAAAAAAGCCACGTACTTACCTAAGGACAGGTGAACACCATAATTCCTCGATAGCCCAGGATCACCGAAATCAACACTATTAATCCTTATTTCAGAATTTCTGTACGTGCTAAAATATTCCTGGGTCTTTTCGTCAGGCCTATCCATTACTACAATAATTTCGGCTTCAATACCACTTTCATTTGCATATCCTACAGCTCTGAATACACTACGTATGGTAGGATGAGCTAAACGACCTTCATGGTGAGCTGTTATGATCACAGAAATATCAGAAGCCATGTTCTATATCCCTCTCCATATACGCCTAATTTGTTCAGCATAAAAAGTTCTCTTATAAAAGTCATTTTCTTTTTGGGCTTCTGTAATTATAGGATTTAGACTTTGCTGCAACTGTTCCGGTAGGGAAATAAGCTCAGCTATAACTCTTGTACGGAAGTTTTCCTGATTAGCTTCTTCACTGATAAGTTGTTTGAGCAACAACTCCAGTTTCGACACTACACTGGATTTAGGTTTTTGAAAAATACAGGTACAATGCCAATTCTCTTGATGTTGTTCAGTAATAAGCAATCCACACCTTTCGTACATTCGCCGTAATGCTTCTGGACTATAGTAGTAGAATTGCCCCAGCGTATGTGCACCAAAACGGTACCAATTATTATTTTGCTCGATTCGACTCCATGCCTCTGGTATTGAATTAATCGCATAGTGGCAAACACCTGTACCACCAGGAACCAACACACGAGCTATTTCCTGGGCATATGGCCAGGTGTCCTCCAATGCGATATGCACGAAAACATCGTAGCTGAAAAAAAAGTCAATACTTCCATCAGCTATGGGTTGAAAGTCTCTACGATTGCCTAATATATATTCTACATTGGTTATGCCCACTGAATCACAACGTTTTTTTGTTCTTTTCAACATCTCTTCAGAAACATCGACGACAAACATCTTTTTTACTTTTGGTGCAATTCGAACAGTCCACTTTCCTGCTCCAGGACCAATTTCCAATACAGTCATACCAGGTCGGATAAATCGTTCGGCATAAACAGTGAAATAGTAAGAGTCACGTTTTCGCTCTGATGATCCATCATCGTTCCATTCATCACCCAGATGAGCATACTTAGAGCCAAAGTTTTGCTCCCAAATCTTGCTATACTCATTCCAATCTTTCTGATAGCGGTTTTTATCAGTTTTTATCTCTTGTTTGGCTTTTAAATAATACAGTTCCTCTCTCAATCTGTCTCGCTCGTTGATGACCTCTCTTACGTAGGGAAATTCGTTTATTTTATTCTTAATGAAGCTTTTACCTATTTTCATTTTTATCCTCTCTTAGAATCTGCCTTTTAAAGCATACCTTTTATTGAGACTATCTTTTATACATAACAACTTTCTCATCGGCCACGTCAAAAACCTTCCCAAACGATATGAGCGAGAATTAAGCAAAAAACGAATATGTTCTGTTTTTTCAATCAATTCTTTCTCGGTTTCGATCAATCTCTCTTCTGTCTCAGACCACTTTTCCCAGGCCTCCTGGGAATGCAACCTCCATCTCTTCACCTCATCTGCCATCTGCGATAGTTTTTTATCGGTCTCTATCAGCCGTTCGTTCGTCTCAGACCACTTTCCCCAAGCCTCCTGAGATTCCTTCCACACATCGAGATATGTTTTAAAGTAATCAACACTAATTTTTCTAAAAGGGTTTTCTAAGTCTTCTGTCAGGGCTTTAAAAAACTCATTGTGTATCTCATATTTTAATCCAAAAAGTATCAATGTCATAATCATTCGCTCGGAATTATGCGGATTTATCGAATTAAAGAACTTCACCATAGTGGCATAAATATCATCATCAGGAAAAACTTTCTTTAAGTCGTAATTTAGAAGGAAATTTGAAAGTATAAGTCCCAATTCAAAATCAGTTTCTGCCTCATTTTCCTTAATTGTATTTGCTTGATGGAGTCTATATTTCAAAAGGGGGATATCAATGATGTGAACTTTAAAATGATAGCAAAGTCTTAAAAAAAATTCATAATCATGAGTATATCTTAAATTCTGAAAAAAGCCGATGCGGTAAAATACATTTTTTCGACAGAACAAATTGGAGGTCGTAGTTAGAAAATTGCCGGCAAGCAGGCCAAGAAGAATATTATCTTCATCTTTAAAAGATGTCTCCGGATTTTGCTTTGCCCAGTTATCTTCTGCCCCCTTTTGATATTTTATAAAATTTCCTTGCTCATCAACAAATTCAATATGGCTGAATATC
>Ga0233414_10000684_pt1 | contig 13703 bp, 9 predicted proteins | sample Na_anoxic_10_MG_FD_189020 | JGI IMG/M metagenome (GOLD analysis project Ga0233414, IMG submission 189020) | Seawater microbial communities from Saanich Inlet, British Columbia, Canada - Na_anoxic_10_MG | ecosystem: Environmental > Aquatic > Marine > Inlet | place: Canada: British Columbia...
TTGTGATGGAGTAGACTTAGGATTACCAGTTGCAAATTTAGAATATGATTCAATTAAAGCTTCATATTTTGTATCCATTGCTTTTTGAACTGATTCATATTTCATTTTCTTTTTCTTTTTAGCTTGCGCTGGAGTTGAAAAAGCATTTGGGGTTTGATATCCAGGTACGCCTCCTGTTGTACTCATTTCGTCAATTTCGTCTTCTGTTAATTCAATATCAGCTTCTGGATCTTGTTTTTGTAACTCCAATGCTTTTTGTTCATCATCAGTTTTTATAACTTCATTAACATCTTCACCTGGTTCATACCAAGTTCCATCACCATCCGAATCTTGCCATCTTTGTGGTTTTTCTTTAATGATTGCTCTATACTTATTCCATATGGAATGGAGATCTTCTTTTTCTATTTCAGAAAAATTTGAGTTAACATAGTCTTCAAATCTCGAAGGAGGAAGTGGGTTTAGAAGAAATGATCGAGAGAAATTTTTGCTACTGTTACCTAATGAAAAGGTATCATTACCTATATCTACTTTAGTTTCAGTATCTAGTTGTTGTATTATGGCATCTACATCTAAATCTTCTTTTTCATTTAGTTCTTCGAACTTAGATTCTATTTCTCGTAAAAATGATTTCATTTATTTGCCTTCTGTAATTCAGTTACCAAATCATAATATCTTAATAATGATAAAATATGGGACTCGTTGATTACTTTAATAGTTTCTACATTACATAACATTTCTGATAATTTATTTACTTTTATCTGTGTAACTGGATCTGTAATCTTTTTCGACTCTAATTTCAATTGATTTTTAATTGGGGGTATTATTTTTTTGAAATACAATTTTAATGACTCTGTATCATTAACGTGTGTAATATAATGATTAAGTAAATCTTTTTGATCTTCATTCAATCCAGAATATTTTTCATTAAATTTATCAACTAACATTTTGTATGCTAATAATCGCAAATCTTTATTTTGGCTTTTAAACGTTTCGAGAACTTCATCTTTAGTAGTAGTACCAGTTGCAGTTAACAATGTATGATTAACAATATTACTTTTGCATTCCATTAATTGTTTTGGATTGTCTTTATCTTCATATTCAAATAACATATATATTGAAGCCAATGTTTTATAGTTATTAATACGAATTTTTGACATTTTATCAAATATAAAATTGTTAGATATTTCTTTTACTAAATTATACCGTTGGCGTTTTAATAATGTACTATTAAGTTTACCGTGCACATCTTTACATGTACGTATAAAGTCTAACGATTTTGCCTCTGACTTAAACTGCTCTTTAATTAATGAATTATATAATTGTAATTCTTTTGATAATTCGGTATTTTTTCCGAAATATTTTTTAATTATATCGATAGTTTTTGACTTCTCCATTGTCATGGATTCTGAAGTTAGTTTTCTGACTAAGATTTCAAAAAGTATTGCAGTGTTTTTGTATTTTGAATGTTTTAACTTTTTCATGCCAATACATGGTCCCTTTACATATAAATATCGTTTAAATTATAAAATATTATTTTCATCTAACATTGATCGTGTATTTTTATCATCATCTGGAGTTTCGTTAATAACTTTCGCTCCTTTATTTTTAATTTTCTTTAGAATATCAGCATTTTCCGTAGCTACGGTTGATCTGCGGTTTCGAAATCTAGGATCTGGTTGGAATGTCGTATTCTTAACTTGATTAATGGTTTTGGCGCCAGTTGGATCCCAGCCCATATGATTCTTATGTTGGCCGTATTTAATACCTTCTGGAGGTCGGCCTCCTTTATCCTTTTCTTCAACATCATCACTGCTCATATGCATCGATGCTAAATCATGGGGAGTACCATATGATGTATTTGTTAAAGTAGGATCGTTGCCTTCCTGCTCAATTTGATTTTGTCTGAATCGTAATTTTAGATCTTCTACAACATTATTTCTTTCTTCTAACCATTCATCTTCCGACATATTAAAAATATATTCATATATATATTTATCCGAAACTAGTTTTGAATCTTTCATTGCAGTTGCCAATGTAATTTTTTCATTCATTAATGCAACTTTTTGTTGATCATAAATAATAGATGGCGACGTCAATTCTAATTCAAACCCTATTAAATCTTCTCCTTCATATCCTTGTGAATATAAATGTATAATTCCAATTTTTACTAATTCAGAAACAACAATCTTTTGTAATCGTTCGATTGTTCTGGCAAATCTAATATCCATTGACGCCAATGTAGTTTTTCCTTCAACCCCTTCGTCATATCCTAAAAATGGCTTTGGTATTTTTAATGCAGCCATCATTTTATGTTTTACATAATCAATATCCTCAATACCAGTAAATGTCATTCCAGGTAATGTTTCAATTTGAGTTTGGCTATTACCGCCACGAACTGGCAAGTAATAATCTTCAAGCATATTATTTAAATTAAATTTAAGATTATAATTTCCATTATTTTTATCTACATATGGAACTTTTTTCATTTTATTAATAATTTGTTCCATAAACGAATCAACTTCGTTTGGGGGAATATTACCAATATCAATTTTAAAAATACGTTTTTCTGGTGCACGCATAATTCTGTGAATAAGCATTGCATCTTCTAACATAGTTAATTTCTGAAATTCATTTCTGGCGCCTTCTAGCATTGATCTACCATATGGTAAAAAATTCGAATCAGACAATAATCTAAAATGAGCTAATTCAAAAACATCAAATTCTATATTTTCTGATGATGCGTGTCTGAATTTAATCTCATATTCGCCTGTTTCTTCTTTATACTGTTCCAATCGCTCGACTTCATATGACGACAATGGTCTTGCACTAATTATTCCAATGTCTTCTGCTATATCTAATTTTAAGAAAAAATCACCATATTTACACATATTTCGAATCCATGGCCATAAGTTGAATTCTATATTTAAAATATCATAATATAAATTATATAATATTTTTTGTACGTGGGTTTTGTTTGTTTTGATTGTGAGTATATCACCAAATTGATCTGCCAATGTAGATTCGTCTGAATAAATATCTAATGCAGATGATATAATAGGATCTTTATCCATCATTTCATAATCGGTATACAATTGCATACGATTTTGTTGCATATAATAATTTGAATCATATCCGCCATGCCCGCCGGTATTGTGTCTATTTGATCCGTGCAATCTTGTATATCTATCATATAGTTTTGATTGTGATATATTACCCGTAGACTGTAGTCTGTTTGTATCAACTACCTTTAATCGGTCTTTGCCAAATTTACGAACTACTACATTTGTAGAGAATAAATTACTTAAACGTTTTCTTAATGAAGCCATTATGTATCTTTTTATTTATTATAAATATAACTAACTATAGAAGCCAGGTCAAATTTTCATCATCGTGACCATTATTCCAATTCCAAGTATCTGATGATCGGTCCTGGCCGTTAGTATATATTGTTGTATCTGTTTTCTGCACTTTTGATAATGCTCGTTTATTTAAGTCGATTCCGTGTTGTCTTAATTTTAAACTTGTATCTCTTAACCATAATCCTATTGCATAAGCCATTACCAAATCATCATTATATCCAACTTGTGATTGGGCTTTTCCATTAAGCCATACAAATACAAACAATTCTTGAATTAATCTTTTTGATTTTATTATTGGTGTTCCTTCACGCATATACATTTCTAGTGCTGATATCATTAATGGTCTAGTTCTAGATGTAGTTGAAACCCCGGGTACCATTTTAGTCTTATCTTTCATGTCATACCCTTTTAAAAGTTGAACTTCTAGATCGACATAACCATCATCTTTATATGTATAAAATAAATTTTCATAATTTCTATCTAATGCCGGCTGTACAGCAGCCCATCCAATATTGGCATTTTCAATTGCTAATAATGCATTGTTCCATTCTGTAGCAACAGTTACTAACATGTTACCAAAGTCCTTTGGAGGTAATTTACCTTTATATTCAGCTACTTGCGTTATAGTTTCTACATCAATTACATGAAACGTTGACCAATCTGCGCCGTCGCCACGTGCAACATCAGCTACAACAATATAATTTTTTGTATAATCTGGATATTCCCATATCCAATACCCATTATCAAATCCACGTTTTTCAACCGGCTCTTGACATTTTGATTCAAATTCTTGGAGAATTAAACCATCTACTACTGTATGTCCAGATGATATAAAATCACAATCGCACTCTTGAGCTGCACCTCTATCTCCTAATAACTTAGACTGTTCATCTCTCCAAAACTGATCGCGTTCTGGATGTAATGCCCAATTTAATTTTATTGTTTCAAATCCATTAACGCCATTTTCGGCATCAACCCATGTTTGATGAAACCAATTACCAATACCATTTGGAGTTGATAATACAATAGCTCCACCACCAGTAGATAATGTTGCTTGGGATGCTACCCAAATTTCTTCTATATTTCTAATAAATGCAGCTTCATCAACTATTAATAATGATAGTGCCTCAGAACGAGCTCCAGTAGATGAACTAGAAATTGCTTTAATTTCTGACCCATTTGCAAATTTTAATGATAATTTGTTATTGGTAATAATTTGTGTTTTTAACCAACTAGGTAAGTTTTCATTCATTATCTGAACTTTACTTACTAAATTCTTTGCTACATCCTGTGTCGTTGCTATAACTAAAACGTTGAAGTCTTCATTAAATAACATTGACCACAATGCATATCCAGCTGATAATGTTGATATACCTAATTGCCTTGATTTTAAAATTACGTTATAACGATTATTTTGTAATGTAGATAATGATTCTTCTTGGAATGGAAATAAATTAAATTTTATTTTTCCTTTAATTGGATGTTGAATATAACAAAATTGTCGCATAAAGTATACAGGGTCATTTGCACACTTTAAGTATTGCTCCTTTATAATTTGTTTTATATTTTGATCTGCCATTATTGAATAACTTCTACAATTAGTTTTCCGGTTAATAGGGTAGTTAATATACCACTACTAAACCAGATTATTTTATTGTCATACCATTTTGGTTTAAGAAGTTTTTCGCGTTCGATATACAAATTTATATTATCCTTTAAAAATATATTTTTTTGTTCCAAATATAAATTTTCTAAGCTATCCAAATATATGATCTGGTCTAAATCATTAATTAACACTTCCTGATCCAAAATAATTTCGTTATTAATAGAATCTAAATAATATAATGAATCTAATGTATTAGATATTCCTATTACTTGATTACTAGTAAAACAAGTATCAGCTACTTGCGTGAAAATTATTACTGGATATAAATATAATATAATAAAAAAATATTTCATTTCCTAGTTCTTTTTAATATATTTGATTTTGCCGATTTAACTGATTCGTTGGTTGTGGTTTCTTTTTTAGGAACAGACGCTTTTTTTGTTTTTTTAGTTTTAATTTTTGCTTTTTGATTCTTTACTGTTTTTTTAAGTTTCGATTTTGTTTGCTTTATTGTTTTAATTTTTTCATCTATTTTAACTATCTCGTTATTATTAGTATCAATTTTCTTTTTTGTTGATTCCAATTTTTCGTTTGTGTTTTTTTTAGAAAAAATAAATAATAAAGCAAATACTCCAGCTACTGCACCTATAATTAATTTCCAATATTTTTTAATTAATTTCATCTTCTTTTTTATCTTTATTAATATTTGCTAAAAACTCTTCTTTAAATTTAGCAAATTGCATTTCTACCTGTTCTTCAAATTCCTCGGTTGTCATTCGGGCAGCCCATGATTCTGTTAATCCATCTGCATTTGTGACATATGATTGTGCTTCAGTAAATGTTTTTTTCAATGTTTCTACATCTTGTTCTGCGTCTTTTAACCAAGACAATGCACTTGCATGTATTCGTTCTTTTTCATATTCTTCAAATTTACCTTCTACACGAAGTTGATGTTCCATATCGATTACACAATCATAACACATTCCGTGTGATTTTTTCATTTTCACATCTAAATGATTATATGTAGTTTTACAACATTCTTTTTTGCAATTTGGGTATGAGTTTAAATAATCACGAATTTCTTCTGTTATTGAATTAGCAGGCTTTTTAATACGATAACCATTTTTTTGTTCTATACGATATAAAGTATTACCAATTTTTTCTTCCCATATATCTCCAACTTCATGCTTTTTATTTTGTTTAGCAGAATGTGCTGCATCAGAATAACCATGAGTTTTTCTAGTTTGAAATTTATGAGTGCCATCGAGCATTTGCTTAATAGCTTTAACATTTTGTAACTTTTTTGATTTGGCCATATAAATTTATTTTTTATTTTTGTTTTTCAATCGCTCTTTTTATTATTAAGCCGAAAAACTGCAGTTTGTCCCTTTTTGTTTCTGGGTCATCTTCTGACATTAATTGAGTTATTGCTTTCATTACCATTGGCATTTGTTGTCGGAAATTATTCCCCTTTGCTTTAACTGCCGTTACAAAATTTGCAACCCTAGCGTCAGCATCAACTTCTGGTGCTTCGGCTTCTGGTGCTTCGGCTTCTGGTGCTTCGGCTTCTGGTGCAGGTGGAGCTTCGGCTTCTGGTGCTTCTTCTTCTGGTGCAGGTGGAGCTTCGGCTTCTGGTGCTTCGGCTTCTGGTTCCGGAGCCGGCGGAGCTTCTACTTCTGGAGCAGGAGGAGCTTCTGCAGAAACTGCAGGTGCATCTACTGCTGGTTCTGGTTCTGGTGTATCAGCTAATGGTTCTTCTTTTTCTGCGGCTTCTACTATAAATTTAGCTACCTTTCTTTTAACAATCTCTCTAACTAATTTTTCTTTTTGTTCTTTAGTTAATTTTTCAATTTGAGTCATATATCCCCCATCTTTCTTAGCTAATGTCGCAAGGACATCTTTTGTATCAGCTTCAATATTTTTTTTAAATGTTTTCATTGCATGTGCTGGCATTTTTATATCGCCATCTTCCATAGACTTAATTGGATACATTATATCAGAGTCTTTTGTCTTTGATACCATATTTTCAGAATCGCCGATATCTGAATATTTAATTTTTCTAGGAACATCTGGAGCTGGTTCTCCGGATGCGTCTATTACCATATTATCAGTTTCTTTTCCTTGATAATCTTTAAGATCTTTTCTTGGTTTATGTTTTGAATTTTCTGGTTTTTTGTATTTTTTCTTAGCCATAATTTATTTGCCTTAATTTTATATAAATATTATCTAGAATACTTTAATGTACCTAATATTTGATTTACTGGTGCGAATGCTCCGGTTAACTTATATGTTTCCCCTCCATATGTAAATACAATGCCTTCAACCGGTACAATTTTTTTGAATCCGCCTAATTTTTTTATTCGATTTAATTCAACTTTTAATTTATCTAATGTTTCAAGATTATTTGATGATTTTACAGCTCGTAATACATTTGCTAACTCTTTTCTTATATCCTGAACTGCATTTGATGGGTTTGCTGCTAAGAAATTGGTTGCATTTTTCAATACTTCGGCTCCCAATTTTAAAAATATAGATTCGAATGGTTCTAAATTTTGTTTTTGATATTTTTTAAAGTCACTTGTATCAAACCCTATTACCCATTCTAAAAATGCTTCATTATCTATCATTTTTTTGATTTTAGTAATAGATGTACTTTTATTGTAAAATGCCCATCTATTAACTAATAATTCTAAAACATCTTCTGGAATATTATAATTATCCTTTTGTGCCTTGGCTTTTATAACTTCTCTCCACCAGGCAATATGATATTCAGTTACTTTGTCAGTGTCTTTTAAATTATATCTATTTCTCAATTGATCTAATTCTTTAAATAATGCGTCTTGGTAATCTTGAAAATTTTCAACTGGTCCTAGTTTTATTTTTTGTGGTGGGATTAAATTAAATGTTGTTTGCATATGTGCATTTGCATCTTCAATTGCTTTCTGTACAACATTACCTCCGGACATATCAGTTTGCACTACTTTTCCGTTTTCATCATATTCAACTAAATTATGAAATTGTAATACTGCTTTTTCATATGCAATAACATTTTTTGTATCAGGATAAATGATTTCCATATTTGCAAATATTTTTCCGTTTTGAAATATAGAATTTAATTTTTCAGCACCTACCTTTGCAAAAGCTGCAGCTAAATCAGTACCGGCTTCTCCAAATGCTGCAGATATGGCTCCTCTTCCAGCAAACTTTGATTGGAGCTCTTGTACAGTTAATGGATTAACACGTTCTTTAACCCCACGAGCAAACTTAACCTGTCCGTCTTTGACAGTCATGAAAATATTTTGGCCATCTGTTTTTTCAGTAACAGCATTTTCTATATCTAATCGGCCTTCTAATGCTCTTGCAATCATTTCTTTCATATCAGCAAATGTTAATTCGTGCCTATCATATGGATGATTCATGTGACCGGCAAGGCCGCCTTCCTTTAAATATTTTGTACCAAAAACTGTTTTAGGAAACTTATCAAAGTCATATACAAATCCTCTATCACCGGAGTTATCTAAATATTTTCTTAATTTGTTTATTTTTTTAATGTGCGCTTTTGCCCCTTTAGGAGTTTCATATCCTTCGGCTAATTCAATATCCATTTGTACGTCTGGATACTTATCTATCAATGTTTTAACAGCGGCTATATTTTTAGCAGAATCATCTATAAAATAAATGTCGTCATATCCCTTTTTAATTTGATCTTCTATCCATTTTGCTTTGTCCATTGGATTAGAAGAACCAATTGCAACTACATATATATTTTTAAGCCCATGTTCTTTTTCTAAATATCGTTTTACTGGATATGCAATTGATCTAGCAGTTAATATAGTTGTCTTTGCTCCCGGATCATTGTGTGCTTGTCGTAATGCATCGATATTAATAGATATTGGAGTTGCACCCTTTATAATTTTATCAAAGTCTTTGAAATCAAAGTCATCTCCTGGTCTTGGTTCATATACTGCAAACTCTGATGGACTTAATTCTGTGTTGGTACCATCTTTGTGAGTAACATATATGGTAGCATTCATTTTGCTTAAAGTATCATCGAAGTCAAATACTCGTAATCGTTTACCTGTTCTTAATTCAGTAAATAATTCAGTAGCATCTTCTTTTAGTTCCTGTAATAACCATTCTTTCAGATTCAATGATTCATTACTAGCATTCCTTACTAATATTTTTTTTAATGATGGTTCTAATTCTCCCTGTGCTCCAACTTCAATATTAAAATCTGGTTGTCCGTCGTTTAAATACATATGTAGAGCTTCATGTGCTTTTTTAAGGTTAGGATGTTTTATTCCAGCTTCATAAAATTTTCTTAAAATTTCCCCGGCACTATTATACTGTTCTTCAAACTCTTTAAAATCTTCGAGTGATACTTCTTGGCTACTAGTACTAGTATCAGAATCCAATTCAAATTGAGTATATTTATTTAAATCAGATAAACTTTTTAATTCAACTCTACGGTCGTTTGCATCTAGTCCATAAATAACAGCGTTATATTCTCCTAAGCCATCTGATCGTTTCCCACTTAGCTTTTGTTTTAACTCAGCTCCAGCTGTTCTTTTACTAACACTCGTTGTTGGATCGCTAACTGTTTCCTCGCTGTTTGAGCCTAATACAGCTCCGTCTGCTGATACGCCGCCAAGCATTTGCCAAATATTTTGTATTATTGATTCATCATAATTTGGATAACTTTCTGCAAATTTACTATATAAGTTTGCTTTTAATGCTGCTCTTACCGTACTTGCTGATATTGGGTTACCATCTATATACTTTAATGGGTCGCCAGAAACTGTTAATTCGATAGCATCCACACCAGGTGCAATTAGTCTTCCTTTTTGATCGCCAACTGTTTTATATTTGTCGATATTTGGTATAAATGATTTAACACGAACATAATCATTATCCTTTTCAGATGCAGCTAATGCAAATTGACCTTGTGTATCTTCTGGTAAATTAAAGAGATATTCATATGCGGCCATTATTGGAGAATTAAAATCAGTGGGTTGTATTTCAATGTTGTTATTCCGATTTAATAAATTAAACATTTTAATACTAATATCTCTAGTTATACCGTCTCGTTCTTTTGGACCTATTAACATGATAACTCGATCAACATTCGGATTTTGTGTATATCGTTGTGCAAGAGCCATATGAGCTCCTGTTATTGGCTTGAAGCCTCCTGGGAATAATACTGTTACGTTCTTCATTTTATATAAATATTACTTTAAATTATTATCATGATTAAAATAAGTTTTGCCAACCCGAGCCGTTCCAACATTGTAATTTACTCGGGATTGCAGTTGTATTATAAACTATTAATCCGGCTACTTTTGATGGTATTGCATCACGCTGGCTACTCGTCATTCTTGGTGGCAAGAATCCTTGAGATGTACTGTCGACTTGCAAGGCAGCAGATGGACTATTGACGGCGCCGGTACCGCCGCCGACATATATAGGTCCTGCTGCAGTTGATAACCCTCTATGAAAATTTACCAATCCTTTTGTGTCAGTGCCCCAATCAAATGATGATATTCCAACAGGTCTATAATCACTAGTAGATTTTAAAAATTGTATACGACATCCGCTTTGTAATTTCCATAAAGAGTATTGGGAACCAAGTGTACCATCTGGAGCAGTGCCATATTGAGTGCCGCCAATAGTTCTTGTTTGAAATAACGGATAGTGCCAATCATCCGGGTCAGCATAAAATACATCGGTATAGGTGGTTTTTGCTTGTTTAGCTAAATATACTGGCGTACTTCCTAGTGTAGCTACTTCAAATTGTATAGCATCTCCATCTCCTACGCCTAATCCCGAATCGGGTGTTATTATTTCTCCAATTGGATAATCTGGCGGAACATTGATACGAACTTGTGTTGCTATTTCTCCTCCTAGAGACCCATCTAATATTAATCTAGTAAAATTTCGACTGTTAAATGAGTAATTTTGAAAATATAGTGCTTTATTGCCGCTAGCAATGGTAATAATCCGATACATTATTAAATCTGCTACTAAATAATCAGATAATTGCATTTTATTTGCTTCTACAGTGCCTGCTTGTGTTACAGAAAAATTACTAGCTGATATAGCTAAATTGCCATTTGATCCACTTATAAATACTGAACCTTGTTTACCGAGAAAAAATTTATCTGTTACTATTTCTAATTCGCTCGGATCGGTACGAAATTTAAAATAGCTTTCTGACGTAGCTACCATTTCTAAACCTATACCCTGATATGGCGTAGCAGTCTGTTGCGGTAATGCAGATCCAGAAAATAATAGAAATCCTCCACCTCCATTTGAACCGGTAGCTTGATTAAATCCTTCATATCCTAATGAACGTATATATCCTGTATTTTTTAATCCTGAAATGTCAATTCCAGATCGTAAACTATCAGCTACATATAATGATCCAGTAAGCATTGAAAATCCACCATCAATATATCTATTTCCGCCTTCCCAATTTTTATCGTATATATAACTAACTGTTTTACTTCTATTTCCAACTATATTATAATATTCAACTTTAAAAGATAATTGATTATCACTTTTATGTTTTGTCGGTATTTCCGATCTAATTCTTGTGTAATTTGGACTATATCCAATTTCTGCATTTGTTAATGTTTTGATATCTGCAATTTGCCATTGACCAGAATCTACCACAAATAACAGTGAACCGTTACCTGTTTTATCTGCTTTAAATTCAAATTCAATATCATCATATCTTTGATTTGTAGCTGTACATTCAATTTCTGCAATTTTTTTACCTACTGTAATAGGCAATGCTTGATTTAATAAATCAGATGGAGTATAATTAAATGCTGAACCTGATGCATAAATAAATAATTTAGGATTCTTATTACTACTTACTGTACTTCTCGTTGCCAATGCATCTATTGTTACTTTATATTCTGATTGGCTAATAAAATAACCAGCATATTGATTTTTAACTTGTGCAACTACAACATTGGTATTTGAAGTAATATCTGCTGCACTATCAATAAACATTCCATTATTAATAGAAGCGGTCGTCCATGTTAATGTTGGTGCAGTCGTTTCCGTTTTTCCTAGATATGTATGTCCTTCCCAATATGTGTCAATTACACTTTGAGTTGTAAATACTCCAATTGATTGATCTGGTGTTAATGATGCCGTGGAATCTACAAATATTTCTGTTCCTTCTAATGCTACATCATTAACTAGCTCCCAGGTACCAACAGTTCCTTTTGTATTTGCAAATACTTTAATTCTAGAAATATCTCCGGCAGATGGTTCTAATTTATCAATTTGAACTAATGCAAATGATTGTGAGTTTTGAGTTGAAACATATTCTGGAGTTGATTCGTATGAAGCCGTAAATGTAGTAGCCGTAAATGAGTTATATGTATGTAAGAATATACTTTGATTACTATTTACTACATATGGCGTTTCCAATTGTATTGCAGTATCACTTAATACTTTTTTTATTTTTGATGTATATGTAGTATTTGTTACATTATATGTTGGAGTCGGTTGTAACGATAATGGGGTTGGTATAGTTATAGTTCCACCTACCATATCTCCATTAAATTTACCGCCGGTAATTGTTAAAACAGGATAATTTCGTAGATATGAATATTGTACAGTTCCAGTTGAATATGCTGGAAATTGTGTAGTTGAATATGATCTATCTAACTGTACTCCTATATTTTCTGATATGGTAACTGTCGGTTCATTAACAAATATAATTTCGGATTCATTCGGAGCAGTAGGATTAGTTGGTAATTGCCTAGACCACTTAACATTAATTTTATTGCGCCATTGATCTGGTATGTTTATATTATTTAAAGTTGAAACTTCGCCAACTAATGTTACAGTAGCAGGGCCAGGTGGAGTGTCTTCATAAATATATATTGCAAAGACTCTAGATTTATCTTCATCTATATAACTTAATAATTCGCTATATATAGCATCTCCGTTTGAATCTAATACTTCGCAAGAAATACCAGAACCAAGTTTTAAATTTTCCGGATTACCTTGGAGTTTAAATAAATTTTTTCCGGAAGTTAGACGTAACGGAAATTCAGTTATTTTAAATATATCTTCTGATGTTAATGTCGGATCAGTAAAAAATGTTGGTATATTTTTAAGGCCGGAATATATTGCTCTTGATTTCGACATAGTACATTATCTTTAATATAAATATTACGTGTGTACAATATGGCTGAAATTATCAATCTTATTCACTTCCATTAAATTATCAACCATATCTCGCATTGAATCTACGTGTGATATTATAATTGTGAAATCAAATTTGGTTCTAAAATAATCAAATAAATTTGCTACAGATGCAATATGATCTTGGTCTAAACTACCCCATCCTTCATCAATTGCAATAAAATTGGGTCTAGGTAATGCTGAGACGTTAATTAAGGCTACACGAATTGCCAATGAAGAAATAAATCGTTCCATACCAGATGTTAATTCTAATGGCCAGTAACTATCTTCGTCATATATAATATAGCCATTGATATTTTTGCCGTCTGTATTTAATACCATATTAAAATCTACAACCTGATTTAAAACATTATTTATTTCTGCTTCAATTTTTGGCAACGCTGTTTTAATCAATTCATATGGAACTCCGTCCCGTTTTACTGATCGTAAATAATATTCATATGCTTTATATTCAGTCTCTAACTGTTTATATGTTTCTAATTGTTCTATTGCTGTTTTCTTCTTTGTTTTTG
>Ga0233414_10000685_pt1 | contig 13694 bp, 1 predicted proteins | sample Na_anoxic_10_MG_FD_189020 | JGI IMG/M metagenome (GOLD analysis project Ga0233414, IMG submission 189020) | Seawater microbial communities from Saanich Inlet, British Columbia, Canada - Na_anoxic_10_MG | ecosystem: Environmental > Aquatic > Marine > Inlet | place: Canada: British Columbia...
GCATACCTTTAACTATATTTTCTTTAGCTTTATTTTCATCTGATTTAATATTATCACTATTCATCATAACAAATGCGTCTTTTGAAAACGAAGCATTAACTTGATCTAACGGTATACTGCGATTTAATTCTAATTCAGATGATATAAAATTATTGTCTTCAGCTTTACCTATAGGATTAAAAAAACTAGTAGCTAATAATGCAACTGCTCCTATTGCTGCGAATTTACCACCTTTACTTTGTAAAGCCTTTTCTACCGCTTCTCTACTAAATTTACTTCTATTAGATTTATCAATCATATCTTTAAATAATTTATCTTTATTAGCTTTTTTAAATTCTTCTAAATCAAAATCATCACTATACATTTGTTGTAACATCCCAAACATTTGATTTAATTCTAATTTTTTATTATCATCTAAACCATGTCCTAAATTTATTCTACCTGATTTTTCTATATATTCCGAAACTGCTGCATCTATAGCGTTCGCTTTTTCTCTACCATAATGTACATTTCGTACAGCTCTAGTATAGTTTCCTAAATCAGGTCTAACCTCATCAATATGATCTAATATAAATCTTTTACCAAGTCTAGCCATATCTACTAATTTTAATTGTTGTTTTTTAGTAGCTTCATCGTCAAATTGTTTACCCCACCATTGTTTTGCAGCTAAATGTTGATCCTTAGATGCTAACGCTGGATCTTCGAAATATTTAATAGCTTCAGTTAATTCAAATATTTCAGCTTCAGTATTATGTTTTTGCATTTTAATCGTTAACTGTTTAGCTGCACCGTAACCAGCTTCCATAGTTCGAGTCATATCTGTAAAATCTATTCCTGGCACTAACTTATTTAACATATGCATATCGTCAGTATTTTCACGCATAAAATTAGTAACAATACCGATATAGTCAGTGGCCATTGCTGATAATTGAACTGTAGCATAATGTGACTCGAGAGCAGCAGCTGAATTATGTAAATTATTTTGCGCAGCCCATTTATCACCAACTAAATCTCCAATAGTTTTTTTTAAAATATTATCATCAAACGTATTCATATATTGATCAGCACTCATTATTTCAGTTACTATTTCTCCATCTGTACCCATTAACCCAACTTTAAATGTAGTTGGACCATTATTTTTACCAATTACACTTTCAACAATATGACCTTCACTATTATATTTTTTCATTTCGTTACGAATACTAATATCATTTAGCATATTTTTTCTATCGGCTCTAAATTGTTTTTCAATAGTATTAAGAGATTTCATACTATCTATACTTTGCATTATAATTTCAGTTTCATCACCATCATTATCCGCTTTTATTAAACCACCTATTACAGAATTTAAATGTATGTGTTCTTCATTCATACCTAAAAATCTCATTAAGTTTGTATTTAATGATAAAATTTCAGATTGTATTACACTAAGTTTACCAGCTGTTTCAACAGGAAAACGCATCATCATACCTGGAAGTGTATTACCGTGATTTTTAAAATCATCTAATCTTAATTCTAAACTTAAATCACCTTTAGCTGTAGCACTTTTTCGCATTTCATCGAAGGACATAAAATCACCATTCATACCTTGAAACTTAAATCTACCATCAGTTAAAGCTTTATCGCTTAACATTAATGTTGTAGCATTAGCGCTAGATACTGATACTAATTGTCTACTCATATTAACGATATCTGTTGAATCTACTTTTTCACCTATACTTTTAAAATGTTTTTTTAAACGTTTTTGTATTTGTTTTACATCACCACCAGTACCTTCAACTATACGTCTAGCTTTCATTTGAGCGCCATCTGATACATTATATTGTCGTCTCATACCTGTTAACATACTAGATTCAACTGCTTTATTAAAGTCAGAACCTTTATTCATACTAAATCCACGACTTAATAATTGAAATGCGTTATAGGCTACATCTCCACCCATTTGAACTAAGTTACCACTATGATCTAAATTATTTTTTTCGTTAAAATATGATTGTAAAAATTCTGTAACTTTTTGCGTATATGTATATGCTTCTGTCGGTGAACCAAACCCTTCCATATTACCATATTTATTTAAATATGAATCATCTAATGCGTATAGTGGTATAGGTATAGCATTCATTTCTAGTATTTCTTCACCAGATGAATTAACTATACTGTTAAACATATTCTTAATTGGACTAAAAGATTCAGCAGCTAATTTATCTTCTTTTTGCATATCATATAAAAATTTAAGACCATCAAAATCAAATGGATTAGCTTCCATACTATTTATTTCAGCAATTTTCGATAAATTTAATCTAAAACTATCTTGTTTAGATATAACATGTACACCTTTAGATTTTAAATCCTTAAATGTTTCTTCCGTTATTCTCTCTGTACCATCAGGCATAAAATACGATTTACCAGCAGATACCATTAGTAAATTATCATTTCGTTTCGCAAATTGACTTAATTTATGAACGTCATCAGCTGCGATCCACCGCTCATTTTCTAATATAGCGTTTAGTCGTTGTTTCTGTTTTTTTATATTAGCTTGAGTTATAACATCTTTATCATTTTCAGTTAAGTTCATTCCTAATAATTCTAATTCAGCAAATGCGTCATGTATCAATTGTGCTCTATTAGGATTATCATCAGCCATAGCATCAAGTCGTGCTTTTATTTGTTCGATTTTTCTAGTTTTACCAAATATAGTACTTAACTCATCTAAACTTAATTCTGTATCTGCTAAATTAGCAATACTATTATTAACAAAAGAATCTCTTAATTTAATAAACGTTCGACCAATACTAGCTAATTTAGAATCAGTTTTAACACCCATATTAGATTTAAACAATGTTTTAGTAGATTCAGATATAGCATCTGATTGCAACATATCATTAAAATAAAGGTTTCGCCATTGTATAGTTTTTTGTGCATGTGTTACTTTTTTAAAATTAGCATCACTATAAGATACCGAATCTATAACATTTAATAATATATCGTCAACCTTCGGATTTTCTATATTTGGTGCTGCTATAAATAATGCTGGTATTTTTAAATTAGTTGATAATATTTTATCAACTATAACTTTATTATCTTGCATATATTTATTTGCTTCTTTTTTATTTGTATAATTATGTTTTACTAAATAATCTTCAACTTGTGACATTGGATCTATTATCATTCTCATTTGTGTTGTTGTTAAATTCATACCAGCAACCATTTGAGCAAGACCTTCAGATTTACCACCACCACGCATAGCATCATCTAAAATTTTATTTATTCTAGTTCTACCTCTAGATACATCACCGTTAACTCCACCAAAAAATGAATAATATCTATTTAATCTATCTACTGTTTGTATTTTATCAGAACCTAAATATTGCCAATCATCTAATAATTGTTTAAATGATACCCCTGATGCACCTTTAGTTAACATCATAGCATCAGAATTACCACCAACTGCTTGACCCCAAGATAATCCTTCATTGTATATAGCAATTGATTTATTTTTTCCGTCAACGTTCATAGTTCGTGAACCTTGCTTCAAGTCAACTATAGCCATTGAACCTGTAGCTTGTCGTAACTCATTAGCTATTTCATCCATACGTCGTTTAGCTGCTTTAACTTTAGTTACATCATCGCTATTTATCATCACACCTTGTAATTCAATTAATAAATCATGTAGTAATGTTGTTCTAAAACTACCAACATATTTTTCTTTATTAAAATTAAATACAGTTCTAACTTCGGGTGTGGACGATTCACTAAAACCGCGTTTTCTATATGCGTCCATAACTTCTCTAGGATCATTTTGGTATACTTGTAATACACCTTTTCCTGAACCAGTATTAGCTGTAACTCCTTGATTACCTGAACCAGTTATTGCTAATTCTAATATAAAACTTGATACTGTGCCGTCATTTGGGTTACCACCTATATTAATACCTTTAATAGGAAATGCGCCTTTTGAATCAATACCAGCTTTCATTGGGCCTAATAAAAATTTATTTGTAGAATCTACAGCTTGGTCTACTATTATTGGATTATTAGCTTTTCTTCTTTTTTCTAACTCAGCATTAATAGCATCTTGTAAATATTTAGAGTCATACATTCTACCTTCAACGTATTCACCACCTATAGCTTCTTTAGCGTTTCGTTCAGCTATTTTTAATAAATCGTTAATTTCTTGATGAACTCCAGCTTTACTAAAATCTAATGTAGCATTATCCATTGGTAGTCTAAGTGAACGTTGAAAACCACTACCTTTTAGATGATTTAGAGTTTTATCAAATACATCTTTTCGCATACCATAGTGACCTTCTTGCATACCATGCCCAGCAACAACATATGCTACTCTATGATTCAATTTATTAGCAAATCTAGCTTTATCCATTCCCGCTTCTCTATATGTTATGTTCATTTGATGTTGTTCTAATGGACTTGTTAAACCTGTCATATAGGTATGCCAACTAGATTTAAGATTTTTTTTATGAAATCCATGTCTATGTACTTGATAGTTTTGTGCAGAAAAAGCATTTGTTGAATACATTGGTGACATATGTGCAATACTAGTTTTATTAAATATTTTTTTAGCTGCTTGTTTAGGTGATAACGCATCTGCATAAATTCGTCTATCTTCATCTACAATTAAACCGTGTAATGCTAAAAAATCATTCATAGTTTTATCAAACGTCTTATGTTGGTGTAAACTAAGTAACTGTTCAGATGAACGTAAAGCGTTTTTAAATACATCCTGATTATTAGCATGCACATACATCATAGCTTGATCCTGAATTGATTCAAGAAACGTATCTGTAAGTGGCGAATCGTGTAAGTTTACATTTTCTGCACCACCGACAGCTTTAGTTAATGATCCTATTATATCTCCACCCTGTAATAATCCACGACGCGGATCAGATATTAGTCTTAATGATTCGAGTAAACGTTCTTGTGATGATGTGAAATCTATTTCAGCATCAGTAAATAATCCAGTTTTTAAAACCCATCTTTTAGCAGAATACATTAACTGATCACCATCCATCCCAGTCTCACCTAATTTTAAATTTCTATTAATATTTGTACTATCTATAATAGTAGCGTGATTATTTAATTTCTCTAATCCACCATTCGTTAAGGTTTTAATAACTTGTCCATCAAATGATGTACCATTAGCCCAACTAATCATAGCTGTTGCGCCACTTGCTCTAATCTTTTCACACTCAGCTATTAACATATTAACTAATTTATTAGCAAAATCGTGAGAACTCTCAAAACCATTAGGTCTAGTATTATACTTATTATTACCTCTTAAAGTATCATTACTTCTAGTTTTAATTTTTTCAGCCCATTTTTCAACAGCTTGAACTCTACCAGCATTACCTGGAGTATCAACCCTAAATACTTCTACTAGATAATCAGCGTATGATTGTAGTGCTTTATTAGTTGACATCTCTCGTGCTAATGTTTTATTTCTAAGCATTTTATCAATACCGTGTTCTCGTAATACGTGATCTGATGCAAGTTCAGCTAAACCAAGAATACGACCATTTGCATCTTTTTTAGTTATACCGAATGCCCACAGACCAGTTGTTTCTCTACTAGCAGCATGATTAACTGATGATTCACCTAATATTTGTATCGTTTCTAAATCGACATGTAACGTTACTACCTTTTTATTAGATTTACGTCGTTTACTAACATTAAGCATACTTTGTATACCATTTTGAATTTGTTTTAATCTTGCTTTTTTTGCACCTTTACTTAACATACCCATTTCCGCATCATGTAAAAATCTATACGCATCTATTTTATATGTATCTCTAACCATACCTTCAGATAAACTTAATAAGCTTTCATATGATCGCAATTTACGAGCAAATTTTCGTTGTAATGATTCTTTATGTTCTTGATCTTTTTGTAAAAGATCATTCATTGTTGATTGTGTTAATGTTGAATATAATAAATCAAGATATAATTCTGTTGTATCTATAGACATATTAGCTATTTTGTCTATACCAACTAACCAATTGGTATTTAATGCCGCTGTACCATTTACTTCACCCATTTTTGGTAAATATCCATGTTTATCTTTTATAGGTATATTTACAACTATATCACCTGCTGTTTTAGACCAATTTCTACTTATTCTAACTTCAAAAAAAGATCGAGTTGTTTCTTTTAATCCAGCTACATCGAAATTTTTAACATTTATTTGAATACCAGATACTTTATTATTATTTAAGTCTGCTATTTCTTCTAATTTAGTTGCTATTTTTTTTATACGACCCATATATTTAAATAAGTCTACACTATTTTTTAAATCTGGATGTATTAAGTCGTGCGTTGTACCATTAGTTAAAGAGCCTTTAACACTTTTTTTGGACATAACTGTTTCTGGTAATACAGAATATAACTGCAAACTTTTATCTTTTAATTTATAGTTTTGACCGAAAACTCCACCATATAAATCACTAACCGTACCTAAAACATTATCTACATACATTCTAGTATTCATTAAATCTGGAACTTGATCATTTTGAGTTGATGTTTTAGCAGCTATTATTTGTTTCATTTTTTTGCCAGTTTTATTTAATACATCATTATACTCAGCAGCATATTGTTTATTATTTTGTATTAAATTCTTATGTATATTTTCTATATCACTAGATTTAGCAAAATTTAAATTATCTAAAATTTCAGGATCGAAAAAATCAACATCACCAACATTATCTCTACCTGAACCTTTACTAGACATATAATTGCGTATAGCTTCAATTCGTAATGATGTAACATAAAAGGTTCCAGTAGAATTCGATAATGTGTATTTATGATCTGCATCAATAACTGATCGTATAGGATCAAAATATGAATAACCTTCTAATGCTTTAGCTTGTTTAAATAATGGTTGACCTGTTTCTGCATTATGTAGATACGTTCTTATGCGTTTTTCTTGTTTATCTATAGAACTAAGAATTGATGCACTCGATTCATTCAAAATATAATGTTGTTCTTCTATAGCAGATAATTCCTCTAGACTAGGTATTCCTGTAGCTGACCAAGTTGATCCATCTTTTCCTATAATTTCATTTCTATAAGTAGCATTATCAACAATGTTAATAGGTATACCTTCTGCTCGAGCTGCTTCTTTTTCTAAAAAGGTATCCATTTGTTGATCTAATGCAATATTAATAGCTTTAGCCGTTGGTCCACCCATCTTAGCCGCAAGCGAGGCAATACCTACTAATGATACACCACCAATAACAATTCTATCAAACCAATCTTTATTGCCTTCAAATTCACTATCAATAACTGCTTCACCATTTACTCTTCTTGTAGCCATTACATAAACCTTTCTCTAAAACTAACAGCACTACGAATTTCTTGTAATCTGTTATGTTGTAACGTTATATTAATTCTATTTTCACCGTCATCAACATGATTATTTATATATACTTTAACTCTACCCCATAAACCATTTTGTTGTAATATATTAAGTATAGCTGATTTAATATTACCTGGATTAGTAACGCTAGTTTTAGTTTCACTATAATCCATATTATTAATAGGTATATCACCTTGGTTTTGCATACGAACCATTTGTTCACCCCAACCTAAACCAAAATCATGAGCATTTAAACCTTCACTTTGTATAGTTTTAACTTTCATATCTTCTGTTCGTAATGATGGATCTAATTGTTGCATATCATATGTTGGGTTATGTGTTTTATTAATAAAATTGGAACTCATATCGTCTATTAATGATCTAGTATTTATTTCTGAACCCATTTGTTTCCAATGACCTTTAAGTACATGTCCTAATCTATCTGGTACTATTTTTAATATGTCTTGCTGTCTACCTTCGTCATGTTCGTTTAACCATGCGGATATATATGGTCTTTCCGAATCATACGCCGCTCTATATATGTTAGTATAGTTTGTACTATCGTTAGACATTAAACCCATAAATGTTTGATTAGCATTATTCCGATATCTATCGGATTCTAAACCTTCACTCAATTGAGCCATACGTTCATTTTTATAGTAATCTAATGTATCATAGTAATCGTTTATCTCGCGTTCTTTTCGTATTTTACTAGGTAACCAATTCTTTTTACCTCCAGCTACCATATTAACTGTACCAGCAGCTGCACCAGCAGCAGCTCCAATCATAGCCATTGGACTACCACCAAGTAAATAACCTATATCTAAACCACCTGATACCGCACCTCTAAATGGATCTGACGCACCTAATATTCTATGTGCTCTTGGTGCACCCCATGTACCCCATGGATCCGTCCATGGTGCAAATTCTTTACCATATACTTGATTTGTTTTATAGTGTTCAATTGGATCTTTAAATGCGAAAAACTTATTAACTAACGCAGTATCAGTATTAACAAAATGTTCCCAAGCGGCACCGACAACTCTTTCAGGTAAACTATATTCAGATGCTGCTTTTATATTATTATTTAAACTTTGAATATTACGTTCACTATCAGGTGACATTATCTGTCCCTTAAATCTGGTAGGATACAATTCATATGTTCGTAGTGTAGCTTCTCTATGTTTAACAGCTTTATGATACTTTGCTAATTCTCTGTCATTTATCATGCCGTTTTTAATTTGTTGTTGAACTATATATTTAGCTTCTTTCCATTGTTTAGAAGCTGGCGCAACATCAGATAACACATTAAGACGGTCAATCCACGAATAACTAAAACCTTTAGCCATACCTTGTTTACCTTTAGTAAGCATCTGTGATGCTATACTTCTAGCTTTATGTATTTTTTGTAGATCTTTATTATATCTACTCTCATTATAATTTATATCATATACTTTAAAATCAGATGGATTATCTCGGTTAACATATAATATTGTACCTTTATCCATTTTAGATTCATGTAAGTAAAAGTTTAACTGACCAACGTGTTGATACTTTGGACCTTTAAGTTTTTCAAGACCATGAGAACTTATAGATTTTATTTCTAATGCGCGTTTACCTTTACCACCAAATCCATCATTTATTATACCATCTATATGTCCAGATATATTATTCTTAGCATCATAAAACAAGTTTTCAGCAGATATTAATATGTTTTCAGCTTTTAACCAGTTCTGTATTGATTCATGGAAATGTGTACCAGTGCTAAGTATATCCTGTTCTTCTTTTAATAATGGTGATTTAAACCCAGTAAAGTATGAAACAATATCTTTAATCTCACCACCGAACATAGATGCACGACCTGGTAGTGTGAAATTAATATCATGAGTTCGCTCATATGCAGCACCTGGTAATCGCAATTCACCTTTAGCTATTTTTTCAAATGGGTCACCTGTCATAAATCGTTCAGGTAACCAGTTAGGTAACATATTAGGTATCGGATTAATACCGTAATATCTATGTTCTGGTCTTCGTACAAAACGACGCATAGCTTCTGATAGTGTTCCCATACCACCAAGGTTCTGATCATAATACCCTCTAGACATAGACGCCATACGACCAGCAGTTTCTAATGTTGGATAGTATCTACTCTTGTCTACTAATGCACCTCGAGCAGTATTACCAGCGAAACCTACAAGTCCCATACCATCTTCTAAGTCTCGCAACATATCATCTGCTACATTTTGCGACCACATTTTATGATCACTATAAGTATACCCACCCATAAAACTGGTAGTTTTTATATGATTCATTCTTGGATTACCAGAACCACCAGACTGCATAAATACAGCATGTTCATTTTGCGCAGGGATAGGCATTGCTGAAACTTCTGTCATTTCACCTTCATTAGAACCTTTTAGAAACTCTTCGTGCATTGCTACATTTGGTTTAAATAATTTACCTAATGTTGCTGATAAAAGTGGACCTACACCAAATGGTGCGTTTTCTTGCCAACCGCCTGTTGTTGGATATGGTCTAGTAAAGAAATGTTTACGCTCCATATAATATGGGTCAACAAAATCACCTAATGACATACCTGTCATTGGAAGTGGTTCATGTAATAACTTTCTAACTTCAGAACCATAAAGTGTGTCAGAAGCTTTCCAACGTGATTGTGATTCGACATACCAATTTGGTTTCCAACCTATAACTTTATTACCTTGCCATGGTGTATTTCCTAATAACCAACCTCTACCTTTTATAATTGGTACTTCTTCTTCACCTCTATATTCAGCAGATAATTGTTCATATGATTTAGTAAAATCAGGCATATATGGTGCGAGCATTCTTTGATTTATTGCTCCAGATATTGCACCTTTCATTACACCTAATGGACCACCACTCCAACCAAGTGCGGCACCAGCAATAGCTCCAGGTGCTGAAGAAGTAAACCCAGGCATCAACCCTTCAAGATATCTCCCAGCTCCAGCTAGACCTGTCATATTTAATGCTTTAGATGTTATTAAATGTGTACCAGCTAATACATTAGCTAATCCACCTGTTATACCAGCATCTAACGATGTGTTATTAAATATTGGACTTGACGCTACTACGGCGTCAGCTGCCTTATATGCTAATGCTGCAGCTGAAACTTTTACTGCTGTTGATCCTAAAAATCTAGCAGCACCAGCAATACCGTCACCATGTCTAAATGGATCATTTTGTAAACCAGTAAAATCACTAAATAGATTCATAACTCTTTGTGAACCTACATCTAATACACCTTGTAATATTGCTAGATTTTTATTATCACCTTTTTTATAATGGAAACCGACAAATGATGTATGATCTGTATTAAATACTGATATATTGTCATTATTTAGATCATCGAAAGCTTCAGCCATTTGGTGTATTCTAGTTTTAGATTTAGTTAATAACGGTTTTCGTAGTTGATTATTTCTTACATAATCAACCATGTCATTTTGTTCAAAATATAAACCTTCTTTAAATCTTTTAAATATTTTATTTACAGCTTCATTTTCTTTTACACCTAATTCACCTTTACCAAATAATCCAGTTTTTGAATCCTTAAACATTGTTCTTGTTGCACCATAGATTTTCATATCCATAGCTTCTGTATGATTTATAATTCCAGCTTCTTGTAACTCTTTAGCTGCTGACACAAATGGATGAATAGTTTGATCAGCCATACCTCCAGCTTCTGCAACATACTGAACTTTCATTTTATCATATGTTGATAATGCAGAAAAATGACCTAATCTTTCACTAGCTATATGTCGTTTTGCACCTTTTGGATTATGTAAACTAGCATGATATAACTTTTTTGTCTCATCGTTACCAATTAATCTAGCAAAAAACGCATCATCTATTAGATCTGTAGGCATCTGTCCATTTTTAGCATCTTGTAATAATCTACCAAAGAAATCATCATCAAATATATAACTCCAATCATTACCTAAATGTTTGGCAGAACGTTTACCTATAGCTTCTTGAACTTCTGGCATTTGTAACATTCGGAATACACTTTGTTCAGTTGTATCCATCATAGCTTTACTAGCTGATACGAAATTACTTCTATTTTTAATAGGTGATTCACCGTACATTTGAGATATAAGTGTTTCATATAACTGTTCAGTTTTAGATTGTAGTTGACCAGTACTATTATTAATTTTAGTACCTAAAACATTTCTTAATTCATTTATTTTATTTTTAGCTGATACATGATCAAAGTTAAATGCGTCACCTAGAAAACCTAAAACTCCACCATTAAACCTTTCACCTTTCATTAACTTACCAAATGCATATAATGCGCCAGATTGTCTACCTAATGTTGTACCTTTAGCATTTTCAGTCAAACGTCTAGTTCTATCAGACTGTTTAAATTCACTTCTTCCAGATATTGATGGTGTCGTATTTGTTATATATGAGTTATATGTATCTAATATTTTAATTTGATTTTGGTCAATAGTATAATATTTATTATTAGCAAAGTGTACTGATACATCACTTATTGTTTCTATACTTTTATAATCCGTTTGATCAGATAATACTTCTTGTAATGTTCTAGTTCTACCTGTTGAATCTTTTAATGTATAACCATATCCTGTTTCAGCTGTATTAAACTCTCCAGCTCTAACCTCTGAGGACATTAATGTTTCCATTGATGTTATGCCAGCTAATGATAGTCTTTTACCCACCATAGGTACTTTATTTAACATTTGGAAACTAGCATTACCTAAAACTGAACCTGCACGTTTAAGCCAACTTAAAGGTTGCATATACTTTAAATCTACATTAAATTTACTACCTCGATAATGTGTATCGCCAACTTTAACATTATTAATCATGTTAGCTATCATCGTTTTATCTTTTATAGCAAATCTATCAGAAAGAACATTAGTTAAATCGTGTACGTAACCACCAGATAAAACATCTTTCATTCTAGTTGGTTTTAAACCTAAGATATCAGCTAATACATTTCTATGTTGACGAGGTTCGGTAAATAATTCTTTAAATGCTGCTGTTGAATCAGCGTGGTCTTTCGTTAAATTTAACTGACCAACACCAAAACCGTGTTTATCTAATTGATTTATAATATCAAATCCATTAGCATCTTGTGCTAATTTTTTTTCTAGTCCTGCTTTTTTAGCTTTAAAATTAGCTTTAACTTGTGAAACGCCGCGTTTCACTCTTTCATAAAATTGATCTCTTGTCGTTGAACTTGCTTGTCCAGTTGTTGTATTTGTTGGTTTTTTCTCGAAGGCACTATATAAACCTCTACGCATTAATGGTAGTATACTATCTGCGGTTGTAGACATAGCTGCGCCTACTGCAGCAACACCTTTAGAAAATATAGATTTATTAATATTTGATTGAAATTGCGCATTTACATCTTTTAATACATTATCTCTATTTGAATTAACTGCTCCTGAAAAATTAGATTTAGAAACTCTAGCAGCATTACTATGTATTAATTTAGAAAAACCTTTATTTGATGAGAATGCTGTGCGAGCTGCACCACTTACAGCACTAGCACCAACATTAAATATACCACCAAGATTACCCATGACACCAAACATACCCATATTTTTAGCCATGTACTTGGTATAATTAATAGCATGTCCAGGAATATTCCAAGCAGCAATATTACCTTTAACACCCATATCTTCTAATTGACCAGTTGCTCCATCCCAAGCATAACCTAAAATCGATCCAGTTAATACACTCTTTTTAAAATTATTACCAGCAACTGCACCAAATGTTTTAGCATCTTTAAACGCGGATTTAAATCTATATTTACCAGCATCAATTTTACTTTTATATTTCATCTCATCGATAGCTGATTGACGTTTAGCTAAAATACTATCTATATTTGCGGTTTTACTTTTATAATCGTTATATATTTTATATGCTCTATCAGATCTAGACGCTAATGCTTCTGTTCCAGTTTTAGCTTTAGATATTCTTTGATGTATAGTTTTTTGTCTAGCTGTTAATGATTTAGAGTTTTTTAAAATACTAGCAGATCTTGTAGCTTGTGATTGTGCGAATTTTTTACCTAATGCCCCTACAGCGCCAGTAACTACCGTTTGCGTTATAGCAAAACCGATCATATTACCTAACATTGATTTAGCTTGACCTAACGCTGATTCACCACTACCAGCTTGCATGTTATTTTGTGGATCATAATATGAGTCACTACTTTTATAGGGATCGTAAAAAGCCATTAGAAGTCCTGCATTTCTTTCATCTTATCTTGTAGAGATTTACCATCATCTTGGAAAAACTGAGAACCGTCATCATT
>Ga0233414_10000686_pt1 | contig 13689 bp, 14 predicted proteins | sample Na_anoxic_10_MG_FD_189020 | JGI IMG/M metagenome (GOLD analysis project Ga0233414, IMG submission 189020) | Seawater microbial communities from Saanich Inlet, British Columbia, Canada - Na_anoxic_10_MG | ecosystem: Environmental > Aquatic > Marine > Inlet | place: Canada: British Columbia...
GTTGTATTTAATTGTAAAAAGACCTGTTTCATCCAATGCAAGGCTTTCAACTTCTGATTTAAATATATCTGCCGGCAGTCTGTCAAAAGGAATAACTGCTTCAGCGGTTCCGCCTGCATAATCAGCAGCTTCAAAAACAGTAACTTCAACTCCTGCTTCAATCAAGGTGGTTGCACAAGCTATTCCTGCTCCGCCAAATCCAATGACAGCCACTTTTTTACCAGTGGGAAACCCGCCTTTGATTTTAGTCCAGCCCTCTTCCCTTGCTTTTGTACATATAAATTTCTGTATTTCAGCTATAGGCACAGAGTGTTTACCTAATATGCCTGCTGAACAGGTTCTTTCGCACAAGACCTCTGAAGGACAGGTATATGCGCATGTTTCGGGAATTTTATTGCTTGCAGTAAGGATTTCATATCCCTTCTTAACATTACCATCGTAAAAAGCTTTGATAAAGCCTGCAACGTCGATATCAGCAGGACAGTTATTGGAACATGAACCACCCCAGCAGTTCTTGCAACTGTCAGCCATATCCTGTACATATTCTTCGCTTGTCAGACGGCCTTTATAGAAAATGTCCGCATAAGTAGCACCGTCGCGGATAACACAACCTGATACCTGGTGGTCGCGCATCATCTGGGTGCATGATGAACAGGTGATACAAACCTTTCCGAGGTTCAGTTTCCCGTTTTTAAAGAAATCGTTGGGAAAATCAGGATATGCAAGCCCCATCCGCCCAAGACCAATGATATCAGCTTTTCCGTTGGTCAGCATGTGGTCGCCTACACTCATGGTCATCTGGCGAAGCCAGCTGGTACCTGAAGTGATGAATTTAACATTCGGATAAGCTTTTGCAATCTCAGTAGTAATTTTTATATTCCTTTCGAGGGTAAGGAGCGGGTGTTCTTCAGGAAGTTCAAATCCCTGTATGGGGAAGTCAAAAGGTCTTTCATAATTAGGATTATAATATGGGTTTCCGATTGCTATGTTTAGCATCTCCACACCCATTTCCCTCAATTCACCAATAAGCTTTTTCGGTTCCGTCAGGTCATACTCACGGCTACCGTCGGTCTTCATTCCCCATGCATATGGGTACTCATAGCCGTCGGAAACGCTGAGACGTGATGAAACTGTAATACCGGGAACTTCATCCATCACCCTTTTGATTGTTTCTTTTATGAACCTTGTCCTGTTTTCATAGCTTCCTCCGTATTTGCTGTTTTCACGGGTAAAACCGGAAAAGATTTCATGGAGAAGATAGCCGTGGCAGGCTTTAATGTCAACAGCATCAAATCCGCATTCTTTTGCCAACCTGGCAGCTTCAACGTATTTATCCTGCAGTTTATCCAGATATTCATCCGACACCAGAGGGTATTCCTCTGTAAGCCCATGTTTGTATGCCAGTACCTTGGAGTGATGTGCAATAATTGGTTCCGGCTTACCTTTAGGTTTGCTTTCACGACCTGAATGAGTAAGCTGGAGAACCAGAAATGGATCCTGTTTTTCGCCTTTTTCATTATATGAATTATCACGTATGTCTTTTACAAATTTCTTAAATTTATCAATATTGCTTTTATGAATCCACAACTGATGAGGATTTGCCCTTCCTTCGGGCACTACAGCGGTGGCTTCGAGCCATATTATCCCCGCTCCGCCTGCTGCAAATCTTTTATATTTTCTATATGTGAGTTCCGAAGGATTGCCGGCGTTGTCGCAGTCGCATCCTTCCATTGGCTGTATGCAAAAACGGTTCGGCACCTGTTTGCCCCCGATTGTAAGTTCACGGTTAAAATTTGAGGTATTGACACTTTCACTGAAAGGTATTTCTACATTATGCTCCTTTAGTGCTTTTTTGAAATCATCATTATTCCTTATAACCAGCCTTGATTTATATTTTTTAATCATTAATCAATCTCCTAAGGTATCTTTTTTAGTCATATTGCCCCAATATCACCAATATATTAAAGTAACATAACAACAAAGGCAAGGATTTTTTCCATGCATTTATTATTATATCATCACTGATTGTTCCAAGATACTAAAACGGAATATAAGCGTAGTGCTATTATCCCGCTTTTTGGATTTTTAAGATTTAATTAATACGTATGCCCCAGATTTTCTTTTCGTAAGATCCCACCACGGCGATGTCGTTGTAAACAGCCGGGGTCGATTCGATATTGGCGCCAAGGCTTACTTCGCTGACAATCTGCCCGTTAACCGGATCCATAAGCCTCATCATACCGCTGAAATTGCAGTAAAGAAAATATGTCTTTCCTTCAGATTCATCATAAACGGCAGTTGGCGTCGACCAGCTGTAATTGGGAAGTTCGAAGGCCCAGATTTCACGGCCGGTTGCTTTGTCAAGCGCTGCAAGTCTGCCGCCTAAAACCGTACCCGTCTTGGCGATATTGATTATAACCCTGTCGCTTATATCGTTTTTCCCAACCAGTACCGTGGCAAGCGAGCCGCCGTTAATATATGAATCGTAATAGCACGGATAAGCCGCTTCCCAGATCAACTCACCGGTCAATGCATTAAACTTCCTGACATAGCAATCCATGATTATGTACTCAGGTTTATCTTCATCTTCCATCTCGTCGATTTCCGCCTTACGAGCCTTGCCCCTTAAGTCCAGCTCATTGGCTGCATAAATGTATACCCCTTCATCTGTTTCTTCTAAAACCACAGAGCCATCAGTGTCGTCGCCCATGTCAAACATCCATACAGGTTCCAGCTTATTCAAATCAATGCACTGGAGAAGACCGCCGTTATCTGCAAAAAACATATACTGTCCATACACCACCGGTGAATTTTCTATTCCCAGCCGGCCGTTTATTGGATTCTTATATCTGTATTTCACCGTCTCGGGGTTAACGGAAATTTCGCCTGTCTCCATATTGAATTCAGTGTTTAACTTCATTATATAAATCAGGCCGTTCTCTGCGCATTCTATATATACATCGCCGGGAGTATAAAGCAGGCCAGACGAATCAAAAGCATACCATCCTCTGTAGGCATTTTTGTCATAACCCGGTATTTCATAGATTATGGTCTGGTCAATCAGGCTGAATATCCTGTATTTCGGCATGCCGTAGACATCGCCGTTGTAATCCACGCCCTGCCCGGTATAAAGAATGGGGTATCCCCTCGGGTCAACCGTAACGCTGCCCTTTGTCGGGAAGCCGATTTCTATCGGCGGCCGGGTCCATTGGCCTGTTTCTAACTCGCAGAAATAAATAAATCCGTCCATTGCCGCATAAATTACCTCTGTAAGGGAATTATCCTTAAATTCAGGATACACATTCATCAGCGCAACCATATCAACCGGCCAGTTTATTATGGAAGGCTGTCCGGTCCACCCGGTGCCGGGCCAATTGTCAATGACTCCTACATCAAAGGACCACTCAATTTCGAGTTTCCCCTCGCTGACATCAGCCGTTCCATATGCCCCGCCGTCCCTATAATTGTTTCCGCGGAAGGTAAGAACGCCTTCAGCCAAAGCATAATCCTCGGGAATTCCAAAATCAATATTCTGATAAAAATCAAATTCTCCATCGTTAATTACATCATACTCAAAATCGAAGGCTTCAGGCATTGCAGCATATATAGGATTCATGACTATTAAATATGGCTTCTGCTCCATGAACCTGTATATTATATTTGAGACATTCGCAAGGACACCAATGGCTTCAAGGTTTTCATTTGTCTGTTCGCTCATTATGGAAATGATATACGGTCTTCCGGCATATACGATGCCAACGTCATTGTATGCATTCTCGGGTAGATAGTTTCCTATCTTATGTGGTATAACAAGGCCTGCAGGCAGGTACTTATCTATCCTGTCGCTCCACAGTGTATTGTCAAGATAATAGACCATAGCACCGTACAACTTAGGATTCTCTTCATATCTGTCATAGAGTTCTTTGGCAAATACCGCCATATCGGCAGGACTCGATCTGTGCCGCATGCCATAATTGATTTTAGCACCCAGATCACTCATATAATTAAGAATATTATTCCTGCCGCACAACCTGATTATCATATTTATTGCGCAGTTGTCGCTATAAACAAGCGAATATTCAATAAGCTGGCTAACTGTATATACATCGCCGTATTCGCCTTTGATTATTCTGCCCGTGCCCCATTCAAGATCCTCTTCAAGGTATTCCATCTCCAGTTCAGGGTCAATGAGACCTTCATCAATCTGCTTGAACAAATACAGGTTAATCGGAAGCTTCGATGTGCTGGCCGCTATAAACTGAGCGCTTTCATTTATCCCAAAGGAATTTCCCGATTCAATGTCAAGGAAAGTGATTCCGAACCGTCCGTCAAAACGTTCAAAATATCTGTTTATATATTCTTTAAGAACATTTAGATTTTCCTCATCGGCAGCTGGATTGTCGCCGGGCGCCGGTGTTGGAAGCGGCTGCGGTGACGGAACCGGAAATATTGTAGGTCTTGGAGTCGGAGTAGGCTCGGGGGTTGGGGTTGGTTCAGGAGAAGCAGTAGGGGCAGTGGATTCAGTCGGTCCCGGGCTTTCAATTATATCCCTGTCACATGCTGTAAAAAAAACTGCGGCTATTCCGCAAATTAATAATGCAATTAGTAATGTATGCAAAATGTATTTCTTCAAATTAAAACCACCATAAATAATAATCCAAAAGCAAGGCCAAGTAATGCCCCTGCTATAACTTCGACGGGTGTATGACCGATAAGTTCCTTCAGTTCCTCATCAAGATGGAAATTTTCTTTATCATGATGGAACATTCGGTTCAATACCCTTGCCTGCTTGCCGGTTGCTCGTCTTACACCCGCGGCATCATACATAACCACCAGCGCGAAAGCGGCTGCAAGTCCGAATGCAGCTGATTCAAGGCCTTCGTTGACACCGATTACCGTTGCAAGACTAACCACGAAAGCTGAATGTGAACTTGGCATTCCGCCTGCGCCAACCAGACGTCTGAAGTCAATCTGTCTGGATGACATTATATCAAAAATAAATTTCAAGGCCTGTGCAGTAATCCAGGCAATAAAAGGTATAGTTAAAAACTGATATGTGAATATAAATTCATGCATACCCGGCTACTCCTTCCTGTCCCTGATATAAACTGCTGCCGAATATAGAAATCTCGTGTCGCAGTTAATACCTGACAGTGCTTCAAGAGATGCATCTATGTGGTCAGCCAACATTATTTTGGCCGTCCCTACTCCGTATAAGGATGTATACGTTACCCTGTCATTCCGGCTATCGCTTCCAGTAGGCTTTCCGAGTGCATCGGATGTCCCTTCTACATCAAGGATATCATCCTTTATCTGAAATGCACAACCTAAGTTATCTGCAAATGCAATCAGCGCCTTTTCGTCATCATTACTACAGCCGCCCAGGATTCCGCCTGCAGCTACTGAAGCATCAATAAGCGCACCAGTTTTCATGGAATGCATGTCCCTTAGGGATTCACTGTCGGCAGCTCCTTCAATATCGAGAACCTGTCCGCCGATCATCCCACCGGATCCGGCTGCGTTCATTATCACTGTCGCCGCCCTTAGTTTTTGTTCGGTACAGTCTTTAAGAATGTCAGATAAGATATTCTCCATGGCCGAATTTAATAAAGCATCACCTGCAAGGATTGCCCCCGCTTCACCGAAAACCATATGGCTCGAAGGCTTTCCCCGCCTTAAGTCATCATTGTCCATAGATGGCAGGTCGTCATGTATCAGCGAGTAAGTATGAATCATTTCAATAGATGCTGCATATGGCACGGCCCCAGCCAAATCCTCTCTCGAAAAAATATTATAAGTTCCTAGAAGCAGTGCCGGTCTCAGCCTTTTTCCACCTGCGTTAATGCTGTATAACATGCTGTCCGTCAATTTCACGGGAGCATTTTTCAGTGACTTAATATAAACGTTTAAATAATCTCCGGCAACTGAAGAATACAACTTCAGTTTTTCAGTGAAACTACTATTCATTAACTTTATCTCCGGATTCTGATTTATTTACAGTCTCGACTTGTTTTCTGGCGTTTTCAAGTCTTTTTTGAAGTACTTCTATTATTCCGATTCCTTTTTTATACATCCCCAATGCTTCATCAAGATTTATTTCACCGTTTTCAAGAGATGCCACCAATTCTTCAAGATTCTTCATCAGTTCTTCAAATGATTTATTTTCCATTGGATTCCTCCGTTCTTTTAACTTCGCTGATAATAAGCCCATCCGTAACCCTGGCTTTTATTTCATTACCGGGTAAAATCTCACCTATACTTGTAATGACATGTTCATCAGGGCCGGTTATTACCGAATACCCTCTGGAAATAGTGCCAAGAGGGCTTAAAAGCGCCAGCTTTGCAGTCAATTCCCTGTAATCAGTGTCTTTCCGATCCAAAAGCACGGCAAAGGACGACTGCATTTTCTCGGTCATCCTGTCCACTGCCAGTGAAGCCATATTAAATATTTCATCAGGTCTGCTCATTACCGGTCTGCTTATTATTGATTTGAGCGCGTTTTCCTTTTTGTCCAGTATATTTACTGCAGCACCTTTTATCCTTATCTGCAAATCTTTTATAGCATTCAGAACAGCGCTCAATTCAGGCACCGCAAGTTCAGCAGCTGCCGAAGGCGTTGGCGCCCTCATGTCCGCCACAAAGTCCGCTATTGTGTAATCTGTTTCATGCCCGACCGCTGATATTACCGGTATAATTGACTTAAAAATCGCCCGTGCAAGAGCTTCTTCATTGAATGGCCACAGGTCCTCGATGGAACCGCCGCCCCTGGCAATAATAATTACATCAACAGGCCTTGTCTCATTAAAGTACTTTATACCGGATGCAATCTCCAATTCCGCTCCCTTACCCTGCACATGGGATGGATAGAGGATAAGGCTGTACCCGGGAAACCTTCTGTCGAGTACATTTATTATATCCCTGATTACCGCACCAGTTGAAGATGTTACTACACCGATTGTTCCAGGCAGCCCAGGTATGGGTTTTTTATTTTCAGCATCAAAAAGCCCTTCTTCGGCCAGTTGTTTCTTCAATTTCTCGAACCGAATATAAAGAGCGCCTTCTCCTTCTTCCATCATGCTAGAAACATAAAGCTGATACTGGCCGCTTTTCTCGTATACAGATACATAACCTGATGCAGTAACCTGCATACCGTCGGAAGGCCTGAAAAGAAGCCTGCCCGCATATGATGAAAACATTATGCATTTAATTGCAGCATTATCATCTTTGAGCGTAAAATACATATGCCCGGAATGATGCAGTTTGAAATTTGAGATTTCCCCGCGAACCATAAGATCGGCAAGATTTTCATCGTTGCCAAGGAGTTTCTTTATATATGAGTTTAACTGTGATACTGAAATTGCCTTATTCATAGGATACGTCACGAAATATTAGCCAGTATGCCGTTGATGAACTTGCCTGAGGAATCCGAGCCGTACTTTTTAGCAAGGTCGACAGCTTCATTAATTGCAACTCCTTTGGGCACATCGTCCCTGTACTTGATTTCATAATAGCCCATACGGAGAATCGCAAGATCCACCCTGGAAATCCTGTCAATCCTCCATGAGGATGAAAGATATTCCTTTATGCATGAATCTATTTCAACCAGCCTTACATTTACACCGGCTACTAAATCAGTTATATATTCTGCTGCATCAGGGCCGACTTCTGATTCAGCCAAATAGTATTCAAGCTGTCCCTGATAATCCTCTTTGTTGATTTCCGTTTGGTAAATCAGCTTGAAAGCCTCTTCTCTATTTTTTTTCCTGCTCATGAATGCCCCTATTTTTTATCGGGATCAACTATACCGTCAATCAGTATCCTGATATTTTCGATATCCGTGCCCGTCGTTTCCATTATCTTGTTTCTGATATTTTCCTGTAGCCGGACCGAAATCTCCGGAATTGAAACCGTCGGCGGCACTTTTGCCCTTACCTCAACAACAGGCTTAGTATCCGCATCAACAACATCGGTCCTGATATCATATATGCCTTCTGCATTCTGGGCCTCAAGCTTTGCGAGACTCTCTATGGTCTGTGCTGAGATGCTTACAGTTCCACCGGCATTTGCAATTTTTATCGCTTCTTTGGTTTTTTCTTTTCTCCTGAATGTTAAAACTAATACAACAACAATAGCCAGGAACAGCAGGGATATAAAAAATATGCCCAGTCTCAGTCCTGAGAATAACGAAGCATTATTGATATTAACCCCGATTTTATATATGAAATCTGAATCGAGGGCACTGTAGACGCCGAATGCAGAAAAAACTCCCGCCAACAGCACACATATGAATACCAGCACTTTTCTTAATTTTGTCATTTTACATCACCGTAAATATCTTTCTATTCTTTTGGAATGTTTACACTCTGAACATGGATATTAGCTTCCATTACCCTCATCCCTGTCATCCGTTCAACAGTCTTTTTTACCTTTTCTTGTATATTCCACGCCACTTCGGGTATTCTTGCCCCGAATTCAGCGATAATATATATGTTTATGTATATATCGTTACCTTTTGTTTCAACCTTGATTCCCTTTGAAAGATTTTTTATCCCAAGGGCTTCCGCAATTCCTCCGGTTAATCCGCCGCTTGTAGAATAAACCCCGTCAACCTCAACTGTAGCAAGTCCGGCGATTATGGCAATGACGTCATTCGTAACCCTAAGGCTTCCCAGATAATCATCGTTTTTAGTTATAAGCTCTCCTCCGGCCATATGCCCCCCTGTTAATATAGATTATACCATCTACCAGAACACCGTATCAATAATACCAGCAAACCATTATTTTTTCTGTTACACCATACAGTGGGTATGCTTAATCACTTCATGGTCATAGAATAATTCCTAATCAGGAATTCAGGGTAATATGACCGTTTTGACTGCCGAAGACCCGGCTTGCCCATATCTTCTTGTCTATTAATATATTTTACATCCGGCCATTCATTTGCTACATACTGTTTATTTAACATGGCGTAAATTCCGTCAAATCGAGTATCAGCTTTTTCAAAATATACAACCGCCATATCGTCTGTTATTTTGCCACCAAGGGCAAATGCCTCAATGTTGCCATTGATTTTGATTGCACCTCCGCGGTATTCAATACCTTCCTCGTTTGACAATAGTTTAAGAATAGCCTGTTTTTCAAACTTCGATGTATCACCGGGGCCGCAGTCTCTCATCATACACCAGGTATCAATTACTTTTTCTAACTCGCCCCTATCCTTGTTTGAAATACTGCAATACTCATAATTCTCACCTGATTGACGCATGAATTTGCTTAAATGATTTCTTTTTTTTGCATACTTTTTACCAGCTAGTTCAGCAAGATTGTTCCTTAGATACACATATTCGTTGAACTCGTGGAGTTCTTTAATTTTATATCTCCCCGGGAAAATCTCTTCAATTTTTTCCTTGTCTTTTTCTCCCATGCAGTAAAGCCGTCCCACTTTTGACTGGCTTTTACAGTATTCTTCAAGGTTAAACATAGCATTTTTAAGATCACCGGTCCCATAAGGCATTAATGCGGTATTATCAAATTTACATTCAAACAAGAATAGAAAATCATCTTTTATGTCATATTTCAACTCAGTATATTCATGCCACAGGAACAGTGTCGGAAACTTGGCAAGTGACATATAATTTTCTGAATGCTTTAATAATTCCTTTATTTCCTCTGCATTGTCTTTTGTAAGTTTTTTCGGATTAAGCATTATAAGACTTTTTCCCTTCCGGTTTCGGCGGATTCATATGCCGCCCTAATTAATTTCATCATTTTCCTCGCGTCTTCAGCAGGGGAAATATTCTTTGCTTTTTTTTCAATTATATTAAGGAAATGCTTGAATTCATCGAGGGCTTTTTTCTTATACTTCGTGTTAGGATGAATATCTACCAGTGTATCGTTCATTTCTGAATATATCGTCAACTCGCCTTTATTAAATTTCACGCCGCCCTTTGTTCCGAAAAGTTCGTAAAACCACTCTTCTTTTTCAGTGTTGAGGGCAAATGATATCTCGAAACTCAGGCTTGTGCCATTATCGAACCTTACGAAACCTACAGCAAGGTCTTCAACATCAAAAACCCCTTCGCTGTCAGCGGTGGTTTTATTTGAACCCATGCTCCTGGTTTTACAACCTTCGAATTTCCTGTAGGTTGATGCAGAAACCGTTTCAGGTTCAGGAGCTCCCATCATCTGCATTGTGATATCAATCATATGCACACCAAGGTCAATCAGCGGTCCACCCCCTGAAAAATCTTTTCTCGTAAACCATCCGCCTAACCCGGGAATGCCCCTTCTTCTTCTCCATCCGCATCTTGCATGGTATATCTCCCCAAGATTGCCTTTTTCAATATAGTCGCGAAGGAAGAATGATTCATTTGAAAACCGATTGTTAAGGCCGACCATAAGTTCCCTGCCGTACTTATCCCTGGCATCAATCATTTCAATGGCTTCCTGTTCATTCATAGCCATAGGTTTCTCACAGTGTACATGTGCCCCTGCCATCATGGAATCAATAGTCATCTGCTTATGAAATTTATTCGGTGTGCAGATACTAACTATATCAGGTTTTTCAGCCGCAAGCATTTCCTTATAATCCGTATATGTGCGGATGTCAGGGTATTTCTCCAAAACCCAGCCAAAGGCAGCCTCGTTTATATCACTGACGGCACATATTTCAACCTCTTCAAGTGTTTCATAACCCGGCATATGCTTCCATCTTGATATTCCGCCGGCACCTATGCAGCAATACTTGTATTTCTTCACTTACTTCACCTCTCCGGTAGGAATTTTCCTGTGTTCGCATGATGCTGTACTGGTAATTTCTCCAACAGGAGCTGCCCATCTGCAGGCGTTTGCAAGAACCCGCTGTATTTTTTCATTGTAATATGTCGGATATGACTCATGTCCCGGCTGGAAATAGAACATTTTACCACGTTCAACGTTAAAACAGCATCCCGAGCGCATGACTTCCCCACCTCCGAACCATGATATGAAAACCACTTCATCTGGATTCGGTATGCCGAATGGCTCCCCGTACATTTCCTCATTCTTCAGGTCTATATAGCCGTCAATACCCTGTGCAATCGGATGGGCCGGATTTACTACCCATACCCTGCAGCTGTCGTCGTCCCGCCATCTGAGTGAACAGTTGGTTCCGGTAAGTTTTTTAAAAATCTTTGAATAATGACCGGAATGAAGCACTATCAGTCCCATTCCGCCCCTAACATGGTCAGCTACTTTCTCAACAATGGTATCTTCAACATCCCCATGGGCCATGTGACCCCACCATATCAGAACATCGGTGTCGTTTAGTACCTCATCAGGAAGTCCCTGGCCGGAATCGTCCAGAGTAGCCGTTCTGACTTTGAACCCGCCGGCTTTTTCAAGGGCACCGCCTATGGCCCCGTGAATACCGTCGGGATACACCGCTGCAATTTTTTCACTGAGTTTTTCATGTCGCCCTTCATTCCAGACTGTAACATTGATTTTCATAGTTTCCCCCAAGATTATTGTTTAATGTATTTATCAGTCAGCCGTTCCTGTTCTTCACGGGTTTCGGCCAGTGATCTTATTAAAATGCGTCCTTTGCCGTACTTTTCTAAAAAGGCATCAATTTCATCAGACCGCAGGAACACATACAGACCTTTGCCTTTCTGCACTATTTTATCATAAAGATAGTCCCAGCAGGCATCACCATTTCCCGGATTACCGGCACCGGGCACCCACTGAACTGCATTAATCCTGTCAATTGACAGAATTGAATCAAGATGTCTCAGCGCCCCCGGACCATCGAGGTGGTATATGACATTATCAAGATTTTCGCATTGCTTCCTAAGAAAAGGAAGCTCAAATTCATTGAACATTTCTACAGACATCATACATGATATATCGCTCTGTAATATGCTTGTTTTTCCTTTACCAATAATATTGTAATGAGTATATGCAGAGTAGCCATTGTCATCGACAATTATATCATGATGTTCATTGAAAGCCTTTTCCCAAACTAAATATATGATGTTCAGCACCTCTTTTATTCTATCGGGGCAATCCATCATCTCGATGAACATCCTGTCGGCTCCCATGACTGCAGCCAGAACATCCAGGTTTTGCTGAAGGTCCGGCATTGATGTCGCATATTCATTGTTTGATTTTTTTTTGTAAAATTTCGCCGCATTCAGGCTCCAGCCATACCAAGATGATTTGATTCTTACATTGTTCTTTAGAAATTCCATGCAATTTTCCTCAACTTTGCTGACTGTGGTGCACCCTTCTTCGAACCAAATTGTCTTATCGCTGTATATCGGTTTGGCACCAATGAAAGTACTTAGGCTTCCAGGGCCAAGGTAAGGACTCATATCAGGCACTGCGTCACCGCCGAAAGCCCCGTTTTGAAGATATGAAAGGTGCTTTAAATGTGCTGTTGGAATATTTGTGTACTCTGAAATATTAGAATAGACGGGAGCCGGCCTCCTAAGGTCTGCGATTAAAAGCACAGTCCCTTCTTTCCGCGACCACCATCTGTCGAATCTGTCAATAGTATCCTGCCAGTTGCTTTTTAACATATTTACATTACGAAAGCCGGTTTAACCCGGCTCTTCCTGTTTGTTCTCTTCGTGTTGCTGCTCTATCTCAATAAGCCTCATGTCAAGTTCATCAACTGCGTCAACAGCATCATCAATAATGACAGCCATATCAGAAATCAGTTGCAATAACCTGGTGACAAAATCTTTCTGATTCTCATCGAGGCACAGTTTTTCCGCTTCTTCACCAAGCTTCCCTGTCATGTCTGCAAGGTAATCCATATTTATGCTCTTTCCATGTATTCGCCCGTTCTGGTATCAACGCGGACTTTATCCCCAATATTTACGAACAAGGGGACCTTGATTACAGCGCCAGTTTCCACGGTTGCGGGTTTATTAGCGCCCTGAGCTGTATTCCCTGCGTAACCGGGCTCTGTATCAGTAATTTCCAAGACTACGAAAAACGGCGGTTCGACGCCAAAAACTTTGCTTTTATATGATAAGACCTCGACTGTATCATTTTCCTTAACATATTTAAGTGCATCGCCCAACTGGCTATTGTTCAGCGGCTGCTGTTCATATGTTTCAGTGTCCATGAAATAGAAAAGCTCACCATCGTTATAAAGATACTGCATATCCCTTTTTTCGATTCTGGCTTTTTCATATTTATCATTTGGATTGAACGTTTTTTCAGTAGTCGATCCTGTTATGATGTTTTTTATCTTCGCTCTGACAAAGGCTGCGCCCTTGCCCGGTTTAACGTGCTGGAACTCAATTACCTGGCACAATTGTCCGTCCATCTCAAAAGTCAGTCCGTTCCTAAAATCACCGGCACTAATCATGTGTATAACCTCCAAAAATATATCATATAAATATTAACCTAATTTCCCCTCCTTTGCAATCAACGTACACGACATCCATTGGAAAGCATGCCCATCCAACGGATGTCGTGTACAGGATGCAAGGTTGATGTTTGCTTTGCTACTCGGATTTTTTTGTGTGAGGTTACCGCTTGTTGTGTATAATTAGGGTAATTGCATAAGCAGAGGTGAAAAATGGGAACCTATAATAAGAAAAACAAAATCTGGAAAAATATATTCATGATAACCACCGTATTATTCCTAGTGATCTCACTGGTACTCGGGGCTGTCGTATTTTTAAACTGGGATTATAT
>Ga0233414_10000687_pt1 | contig 13655 bp, 22 predicted proteins | sample Na_anoxic_10_MG_FD_189020 | JGI IMG/M metagenome (GOLD analysis project Ga0233414, IMG submission 189020) | Seawater microbial communities from Saanich Inlet, British Columbia, Canada - Na_anoxic_10_MG | ecosystem: Environmental > Aquatic > Marine > Inlet | place: Canada: British Columbia...
TTCTCGTTTAGGACATAATAATACAAAAATTCGGCATTCTTTTCTAATGCTTTGTAGCAAGCACACTTCGGGGCTTTAGCGGAACATTCCATAGGTTCGGGGGCTTTCATGCAAACGCAAGGGTTGGCTTCGTCAGCACCGCAACAACATGAGGTCTTGCTAAGTTTTGTTTCAGCATTTTTTACAATGTATTCTTTATTCCCAAACGCCCCTAAGAAACAATAAACATCAATCCCCATTTCGTCTTTCGTATCAAAATAAACATAGTGTTCATCACCCTTTTCCATATCCCATATTGTATCAATGGCGAGGTCAATTATTCCATTTTCCATAGAGTCCCAATCATCAATTTCCTGTTTCCCACTTTTGAGATTTATGACCACCGTTGTATTTCCATTCATTTTCACGCTAAAATTGAAACCTTTGTAGTTATCCTTCAATGCTTTCCTAATCGCACTCGTATGAGTTTTGTCTAAAGGTAATGCGACTTCATATCTGCCTCTTCGGGGTTGCGCCCCTTTCATCGGTGCTTCAAAGGTTTCCGCCAAATAACCAACCTTCCCATCGTCATTAGAATACATATATTCCGCAGGGTCAATCTCTCCTGTCCCCTCACAATAAGAACAATCTTCGCCATCACCATCGGCAGGTTCAAATCGTGTAGCGGAAGTGTAAGAAGTCAATACATAGCCCTCACCTTCGCATTCGTCGCAACGCTCAAACGGTGCATACTTGTCATCTTCAACAGCGACTAAATCCACCCAAGCCTCTATTATATCATCATCAAAACCTGCTTTGTTTATATCAACTCTCGGCAAATAACTTTGCTCTTTTACAGAATACTCAATTTCCTTTGCTAAATCGGGATTTTGGTTTTTCAACCGGGCAAAATAAGCACTCAATTGTTCTTTGGAAAGTTCTTCTTCCTCACTATGGTAATTATTTTTGAAGTAATTAGGAACTGAATATGGGTCAAATTCTCTAACTTCTGTTGTCTTTCCTGTCATATTTCGGCCTTCAAACCTCCTTCTCATAATCTTTAGATTTTTATGTGGGACATAAGAGCGAGCAATTTGAGCCTCTTCTAATGATGAGAAATCGTTGGTCACTTTTCCATCATCATCAACCAAAAAATAATACTCAAAACCTTGTCCTTCTGCGGCCATTAAGGTTTCAAGACCTTCCATTGTTGCGCCCGAAGCCATTCCCGAAATACCCGCTTTTTCAAGAGGATTCATTTTCTTAGATTCTGCCTTCCAAAGACCTTTTTCCTTTGCTTCGGGAATAAACCAATCGGGATAATCTTCTTCGTTGGTAATATAGAAAGCATACATCATAGGCTTTGGATATACGATATATCCACGCTCTTTGAAATAGTAATCATCTTTAGAAAGTTTAATCAAGCCCTTCTTTTCAAGTGTTTTCAAAACGGAAAGGCTAACACCTTCTGTTTTACAAAATTCTTTATGAAAAATATCGGAATATGATGGTTCACTATCCCAATTGTATAACTTAGCCCTTATCTTGTCTAAGGTTCTCCTTTGATTCCCTGTCAATTTTATGAATAACGAACCTAATCTTGCTTTTTTAATACCTTCAACGGAATAATCGTCAATCAAATAATTCCATTCATAGTCGGAAGGCATCACCATGTCGTCAAGACCAAATGGCGATTCAACAACCGAATCCTCTTTCAAGAAATCGGGAAGGTAATCGTCATCGTCTTCCGTTTTCTTAGATTCTGCGCCCAAAGATTCTGTGTAATGTTTTTCCCAACAATCCTCACAAACAGTTAAGTCTTCCTCATCATCGGGAAGTTCACTTGTTGATTTTTTAGTTTCTTCGTAAAGGTCGCCACCGCAATAATCGCAATCTTCCCACAAGATACCATCTTTCAAATTATTCAATGTTTTACTTTTATTGCATTTGTTAAATCGGGTAATGTTTGTCCCTGTAAATTTGGGCGTTCCATCACAAGTAATGATTACATCACCATTGTAAGGATAGATACGAAAACCTTCCCCACAGCAAACGGGTAATTCTATGCCGTCTAAAATCATACCCATGATTATTATTTATGCACTCTCACTATCTAAGGCTTAGGAAACAATTAGATACACAGTCACCCTATGATTATTCATGGATGAATTGCGGATTGACGAAGAACTCTTAAACCAATGTATTTTGGAGGCTACTGTTGGCGAATCACAACATAGAGGTATCAAATCCATACTTGAAATGATTGCGATGGCGGGGTATCGTTGGAGAACCCCTGTTAAGGTCGTTCTTTTTAATTCCGATAACGAGGCCGAATTAGATGATGATTATGCAGACTATCTTGACGAAAAGGCGTGTGCAAATACGATTTCTTGGAACGAGTATAACTCGGAAGTGGAACGATGAACTGTCCTTGTTGTAGCACAAGATTCAAAACCAAAGAAATGAACCTCCAAAATGGTTATTGGGAATGTGGTTGTGGTTATACAGTCTTAGATAACGAGAAATCTAAGTAATCCCTATGGGGACACTACACCGTAGCGAAAATCTGCACTTGGCCGAAGATGATTATGGGGGCTTATGGCTCTATTTGAGAGGAATAACTCTTGATACGATGGAAGGTGATGAATACGATTTCGCATTCAATCTTAACGCACTTAGCCAACAAGACTTAATAAAATTTGCTCATGGAATCTTGGCTCATGTTGAAGCCGATTTCTCTATTGAGTAATCACTCTAATGGGTGTGGAATGTTCTTATCTCCGAGAGTCCAACGAAGGGTTTTAACGACACCTTGAAGGGCTTTGAAATTGCGAGCATGAAAAACCCAATCCTTGCTTTTAGGGCGAGATTGAGTCATTTTTAACTGATGGAAATTCAATTTCCTTTCGGCCTTATCAAGCATCGCTTCAATCTCTTCCCAATTACGAGAATATGAGAAATTGTCGGATTCTTGGTGGTCGGACATTGTAGCCATACATTTCTTTCGTAAAGAGGTAGTATTTATACTTTTTGATTGTCAAACATTTCTTTTAACTTTTTGATGAGGTCATTTGGGAAATCGTTATTGAAAGGTTCATAAATTTTGAGAGATGGTTTTGCATACATCGTATTGCCCGAAGGCAGTATTACTATCCATTTTTGTTCAACACCACCCTCCACTATGGTCTTGATTCCAATGGTAGCAAGAAATCCAATAGCCTTATCCCTCCACATTGTCGGATTGGAAGTGATGACTACACTTCCGCTTGAGTGCGGTAGTAAATCAACATTAGCAAAGGACTTCAACCCACCCGTAGTAGTGATGCCGATACTTGAGCCATCCAAGTAATCACCATAAGCATCATAATTCAAAATAAAAGCCTGTATGTCATCTGCTACGAAAACCGATTCCATAGTATTATCTCTTTTAATATGGGTGGCGACAAAATCTCCCCTTTTAAGATGTTCTTGAAGTGCAAAAATGTCAAATCTTTCTTGCATCATTCGGGATTTTCGCAAATCGGTAAGCAAACTTTGAAGGTTTTCATAATCGTCTTCATAACCCTCAACGGTTTCTTCAATTCTGTTAAACAATTCGGATTTATCACTCATAACAATAATTGGTTGCGCCCACTATCTAAATTGTCGGTTGTCCGTCACCAAAAGGCAATCGGACTAATCGCTTCCAAGTCAAAGCACGATGGTAATAATCTTCAAAGATGAGATAACCCGAAATGTCAAAGGCTTGAGTTAATTTTCTCACTTGCTCGGCATTCAAACTAACTTTTTCACCACGCTCAATTTTGTCCCATGCAGAACCAAATTCCTTTTTACATTTGGAAATTGACCAATTGTTATCCTCACGCACACGCTTTACTTTGGCCGCTAAGGTTTTGATATTGGCCGCAGAATAAGTTCGGAACTCTTCGGAAGGTATTTTCTCAAGGGTTTCATATTGATTCAACAACGAAGCCGCTTTCTTCGCCCCAATTCCTTGAACTCCGGGAATGTTGTCCGAAGCATCACCCGCTAAGGCTTTCCAATCAGCAAAGTGTTCCACCTTAACTCCGTGTTTCTCTTCCACATCAGCCATAGTGATTTCTTGACGGAAATTATGAAGGCGAACATCGGGATAACGAAGCATTTGAAACAAGTCAGCATCACCCGAAAGAATGACCACTTTGTTGCCTTTGAGCAACTCGCTCATGCAAATTTCCGCAATTAAATCATCAGCCTCCAAATTTTCATCATATCGTGATTCCCATTGAGGTTTCAAGTCATTTACATCAAGACCTGCGGATTCAAAAACATCTCGCACATCTTTTCCTTCGTGGGTGGATGCACCATCGGCGGCAAATGTCCGATTGGCTTTGTAGCCATCGTAAAGAACCCCTCTCCTTTGTCGGCCTTTGATACCGTCAAAACATAGAATGACGGAACAGGACTTGTCATACTTCGGATTAACTCTCATCCTTGACATTGTGACTTCTAAGAATCCCAAATCGGAATTCAATGCCTTTTGAAATTGATACTGTCTTTGAAACCAATTGGTTTTCTTCCTCTTGAAAGAATTGTGCGCTCGGCGCATTTTACCTTTAGGCGACCAATGCTTCTGCATACGGCCTACAAAATAACCTGCATCAATGAGTATGACTGTCGCCATTGATTCTTTATTGTGAAACGAAGTATCTATGCCTTCGGATGAAAATGGTGCGGGAGGGGCGGGAAAAATGACAAAATCCCTTGCGAACCCGCATGACGGAGAACCGCCATTGGAGAGAGGTAAAACCCCGCTTATGTCGCAAATGTTGTTTGTCCGAAGTGGTTAATAAAGGTTCACTCTAAACCTTTCCAAATTTTGAAGAGGTATTCGGCATGATGGCTAAGGGGTTCATCCATGTCAAGAGCATCTTGAGCAGTAATCCATTTGTATTTGTCGTGTTCATTAGAGAGTTTGACGGTGGGTTCTTTACCACGAATGCGACCCATGATGCCGTGATAGATTTTTTCCATGTTGTCGTCAATGTGTGGAGGCATAGTGCGTATGACTCTATCGGGTTCAAGACCCGTTTCTTCAAGGAGTTCTTGGAGGGCGCATTCAGTAGGCGTTTCCTTGCCTTCCATTTTACCACCCGGAAGTTCCCAAAGTCCGTGCATTGAGGTTTCTTCAATAGAACGGCGAAGGAGTAAAAGTCGGGGATTATCCTTCCCATCAATGTGTAGTAATATGCAACCCGCCGCTTGACGATAATTTTCGGTCATGGTCATTCCCACAGGCAACAAGTATTTAGAGATTTCGCTTTTTCATGGCTTCATAAAAACGAGGTCGTAAAGCCTCTTCAAACGGTATCTGCTTCGCACGATAGGACTTCATGTTCTTGCCGTCAATCTTATCATCAATAACTTCCCAAGAGTCGGCTCGGAAGTAAGTCATTACACGATTTAGACTTTTCGGGCGTTTGAGGAAGGCTTTGTCACCAAATTTATCATCTATCCTACTGAATACTTCTTTCGTGGGTAAAAATTCATTAGAATCTCGTAAAATCCACCACATCATAGATAATGCGGTCATTGATTGACCACGATTTCTTTTCATTTCGGGTGTGAAAAAGTTAAGTGAAACATTACAAGACCTCCAACAGCCCTGCCCACAATAATAAAAGGGTCTTTGTTTTGATGGTGGCCGTGATAAAACCTTGTCGCACAACAGACAATTTGTGTTTGGCCTACTTCGCACCATAACTTGTAAATGATATAAACAGTTATTTTAAGGTTGCACCGAAGAATGTAATGTGTCAATCATCCAATTGTGACCTACATTTTTCAAAACGAATGTGAATCTTGCAGGGACTTTTTCACCTTCCACATCAAATGTGTAAGTTCCATTAACCACAGCGATGTCGTTGTAAGTTGCAGACGAAATTGAGGTAATAACTCCACAAGGTTTCTTTTCCACGAAAAAGTCAAAATAAGAACGAATTTCCTGCCTTCCTGTCTTTATGGTTTCCGCCAATGTTCCGAGTAAAACACCATCCTCAAGGTATAATTCCGTAATGGCTTTAGCATCGTGTGAACAAACGGTGTCCAACCAATGCTGAATAAATGCTTCGGGAGATTTCCTACCAATCAACATCTTATTTTGAAATGGAAGTCCAAGTGCATTATGACCAATCATAAACTCACATCAAGAGAACAACGGCGGCAATTCCACCCATGATTAACAAAGGCATCATGTTTGAACCTTCCTCGGTGTAAGAACACGAACCATCGTCAAGAGTGGCGGTATAATCATAATTAGAAGCCGCTTGGTCACGGCAACCCATAACAGGGATAGAATTCTTTAATGCTTCTTTTCCTTCGTCTTCGGTGGTGTATGTAGCCATATATGGGGCTATGTCCTCAAAAGGTTCACCATCAGTTCTTTGAAGGGTAATCATAGGAGAATCTTGTGAAAATGTGTAAGTGAGATTATCAAATCGGTCATTTCCTTCGTCATCTAACAGGTTTTGTGCGCCTTCGGAATAAATTCTCCATTCGGGTTCGCCACCATTTTCAAAGTCCACCTTGTAAAGTGCATAGGAATAATAATCCGTAAGGCTTTTTCCTTCTGCCGTATCAACGAGTGTGTAAGTCAAATCGGGCGACCAATTTCCCGAACCATCATTAGAACCTTCAAAAATTTGAATCCCTGTTGAAAGATTACCAAAAACCATATTTATCACCAATTTAGGAAGGAATGTGAAGAATTTGTAAGAACTGATGGTCGCAATACATTTTCCGCCGTGTTGAGATTTGCATTGTCCCTACCTCCCAACATACCGCCACCCGAACTGTTTTGTGTAAATCGGCACATGGTTAAGGCCACACCTGTTTTTCCTGCACATGGGTCTGTGTCACCACCGCCAACAGGGGTCGCATCTTGTCCACCTCCGCTTGAATCAATAGGGGTGAACTCACCCAATCCGCCACCGCCAAGACTTCCGCCACCTTGACATTCGGGTAAGACGACATTGGATGCGTAATTACAGTATTTAGGGTTGCAGACATCGTTATCTGTTGGGTCTTTCACATTATCTTCGTTGTAATTGCTTGCTCTTGAGTCTGTGCATCCATAATCGGGCTTCAATCCACCACAATATGTGGTCTTCCAATCTTGATTGCCGCCGAAAATACCGCTTGTTGGACAGGAAAATTTATCCAACATAGTGAATTTAGTCCCCTCAAGCATAGTATCGCTTGGACAATCACATTCAACGGATTGACGAGTGTAGGCCGCCTTAAAACCGGGCAAAACGGTGTTAATATAGGTTTTACTTGTGGAATTAGAGTATTTCACATACCATCCTTGAGCATCTTGATAAATTTTAGGTGTTCCAATACCATCAAATAAGATTCCCCAAACACGACCCGAATCCGTTTCCCAACTTCCTTTTTGAAGTGTGGTAGGAGTGGTTATTGCAGGGTTCAAATTCCAAATCTCATCGGGTGCTTTTCCACCTAATGAAGTAGTGGGTCTGTCCGAACAATCTTGCGCTTCCGAATGACACATCACATAGATGCGAGAAGGATATGAAATTGACACTGTTGGTAATTCGCATCCAAGAGCGACACCACTTGTGGGAAGCACCGAAGGGAAACAGGGGGCGGAACATACATCACCTGCGGGAAGGGTGTTTGCCGAAGTGACTTGAACAGGACTTCCATTCATTGTCCAACTTCCACTTGCACACTTAATTTCCATTTGAGCAAACATAGGGATGATGCTTCCATCCATTGTCAATCCATATTTATTAACAGAAACAGGGTATGCTTGACCGTCAGCACCTTGTTTTACATATTTGAATTCGCCAACATCTGTAAAACTACCACTACGGAATATAATTTCGTCGCCTAATGCACCCACAATATCGGAGTAGCCTCCAAATGCGGATAAACATTGTTCCCATGTAGGGGCAACAGAATTTACAGGGTCATTTGCGTTTCCTTTGGTAATTAAGCCATTTTGCGTTAAACTCCCGTTAAAATCGGGATTTTGATTGACTGTCCATCGTTCTCCATCATATCTGCGACCACTTCTGCTAACTGTAATGGTGTAATCACCAAGCATTTGACTTGCGGGTGCGGATTCAAAAGCCGATGGTGTCATTGAAGTTAAAACATCACTTTCAATTTTTACTGTGAAGTAGTATTTAGAATAATCCGAGTTAGTAGCCGAAAGTGGGTGTTCAATACGAATCGTTTCATTAGCCTTGTAAAGTGGAGTTTCACAAGATTCCGCACCATCTGTTTCGGAAGGGGTTGCACAATCTTCAAGCAAATCGGAGGGATTTACTATTTTTTCGGAACGATTATCGGCAGTTCCTCCACCACTAATGCCTACAAATGAAGTGGCTTGTGTATCGCTAAGTGTGGATGTTTCGCCACCCTCTTTGGACATGAAATAAAGAAGCCCTGCAACGGCTACGCCACCAACCGCAAGCATAGTATTGTTAGCCATATATGTTCTTGACTCTTCTCGCTATCTAAAAACAATGATTGATTAGCCACGAATAATACGATATGCACCGTATATGAGAAGACCTGTTGTAGCCACACCTGCAAGGGCTATTGCACCCAAACCATAACCAATTGCTCTTACAGCATTTCCGCCATCAAAACAAGAACATTCAACCGTTCCATCAGCATTTGTAGTCATCATTACATTTTTTCCTTCGGGACATTGGTGGTCATCGCAATTAGCCTTTTCATCTAACTTGGTTTCCGTAGGCTGTTCTTCTCCACCCGGCCCCAAATCTTCGGTTTGAATATCGCTGTCTTCATTTTCTGTTGAATACGCTACGACGACTCCCCCACCTGCGGAGGAAGGTGAGGTGGATGGGGTGGACAATCCGATAGGCACACGGACTAAGGTTTCCGAAGGAAGCCCCATTGTGTATTTAGGATTGGCTGTAATCGTTCCATCGGGGTTGTTTGTTAATGACCATCCATTCTCCCAAGCCGCAAGCGTTTGAGTCGTTCCCGAACCCATAGACTCCCACATTTCGCCACTTGTAAGGAACGATGGTGCGTCACCCGAATAATTGATAGTGAAGTTAGAACCAAGATTTTTCCAAAAGCCTGTGCGATTCTCAAAGTCTTCAAACATGATTTATTCTTAATCTTCCTACTATCTAATATCAAATATCGGTTTTTGTAAGAAGACCGGGGAAAGTTTCCGCACTTTTTCGGAATTATTCTTGCATCCAAGATTTGCTAAGTGGTGGGTTTTCATAGTATTCCACTAAATTTTTAGCCCATTCCAAAGGGGACATTCTATCCGTAGGAATGAAACCTTCGGAAGTGTTGCACCCTTGACAAAGAATGCCTCTAACCTCTCCTGTATCGTGGTCATGGTCAATGTAAGCGGAACAATTCAATCGGCCTTCTTCTTTATCGTGGGAAACCTCAATTTTGCATAAACGACAATTCTTGATTGTCCTAACTTGGGTTTTGTAAATTTGAAACGATGCAATTTTGTATTTTCTTTTGGTCGTATCACAGGGTCGGCAAACAAACATTGACTCATCTTTATTAAAGCCATAAGCATCATTTATGTCGCATACTTGACAGGTTTCTCCGTGATACTGCAAGTGTCCATTACAATTACTGCACAATTGATACTTGGGAGTATTGATTGTCTTGTATTCGTGACAAAAATGACATTCTGCAACCTCCTTCTTACCTACGGGATTTTTTACAAGTGAAACCAATCCTTCCTCTAATGCCTTGACGAAAGTTTTAGGCCGCAAAAAATACAAATGTCGTTCATCAACAAATCGTTCCCATTGTGGAAATCCCATCCAACCCCACGAACCCCAACAACCACGACAAAGAATCTTGTTATCACTTTTGAAAAAAACGGTTTTACCATCAGCAATAACTTTACAATTGGGAACATCACATTCTGCCCCAAACAGACGATATTTACCCGAACAGGTGGAACATAACTGATATTTGTTTGAAGTGATTCGTGCTAACGCATTACAACCACCCTTACAGATTCCTACCTCTCTATTCTTAATCCGTTGCTCTTTCGGAATTATTGGGAAAGGACAATTCGCCCAATTTTCAATCATAGCAACCTACTCTTCTTCTTGGACAGGCATATAGGGGTGATAGATAACCATTCCCGAACCACATAGATTACACTTTTTGTAATCCACAATTCGCTCAAAGGTTGCATCATTGGGGTCTATTTCACTTCGGAATCCCATCCCTTCAAATAAGCCACCGCACAATTCACAAATCATTTTCATTCCCCTTTACAATTATTGATGTAATCAACAAGTATTTTAACTTTGTCCACAGAACATGAATCAATGAAACCTAATTTGTCACTCTTAAACAAATCCCATTTCGCATCCACATAATGTTTCCCCGAATGTGTAAAAAGAACTTCCCAAAATTCCACTTTGGTAAGCCGTTCAAGATATTTCAAATCATCAACGATTCTTAGCATGGTCTTATAGTTTGTCAAATGCGCCACCTGCCTCATAATGGTCTTCGCAACAATAGAATGTTTCACCATCTTTCGTCACGATAGCAATTGCTGTCGGAACATGATAGACATTGAAATATCCATTCATGTGTTTTTTGCATCCATCATATCCACATTTTACCATTATTGCTTCACCCTGTAATGTATCTCACGAACACCTGCTCTATTAACTTTTCGGTTCTTTTCAAGAAGTGTGTAATCTTCAATCGGATTTCGCACATGTGCCGAAAGAAGGGATGAGAACTCTTTCTTTGTCCACGACACTTGACGGCCTTGTTCTCGCCAATCGTCATAAACAATGGTATGCAAATCCTTCATAGCAAGGTATGAATCCTCATCTTCATCTTTAGCCCACTTTGAATACTCTTGCAGAACATCAATAGATGTCTTCAAGACCTGCTTACTTCTCTTTTTATTTATTCCCAATCCTGTCTTATTGCTACTCGCCATGAATTAAACACCATCCTTACAGGTATAAGAATCATTGTTCAAGAAAGGCCATTCTTTCGGCATAACTCATATTCAAATAATCGTAAATAAATAATCCGAGAGGCTTCCCACGCAATCCGTCTTTGTGATAATTATAATGTGAACCATCTTTGGTAATCAAACCTGCCGCCATCCATCTATTCAAGACACCTCGCAAACTTTTGTCATTCTTTATTCCAATCAATTTATCATTATTGATGATTTCCATAATCTGTTGTGGGCTAATTTTCTTTATCCCTAACTTGTCGTTGAAATGCCTCATTGTGGAAAGAACTCGCCAAATGACATAGACCCTCCGACCTTTTGCAGACTTTAATTTGTTAAAACAATCGGTGGAACAAAAATGTCGTGATGCACTTTCGTAATTCGTTCTTTTTAGTGTGACTGTTCCCGAACACATTTCGCAGGGAACTTCAATGGGTGGGAATCCAAAAATCCCTTTATGATGTTTAGAATCGGAAATTGGTTCTTTTTCCATATCTCGCTCATCATATTCTCGGCAGTAGCGAGAACAATAAGTGGACTCATAAGTAATCGTTCCACGACCTCCTTTTGACTTGAATGGTTTGTTAGCATTTGTGCTAACGGTCATATCACAAACAGGACAATTATTCATTTTTAATCCCTCTCCCTAATTTCAATTCGGTTTCACCAAACATGGCTTTGAGGGTCGTATGCAAATTACCTGCTTGGTAAAGATTGGTCTTATGCCCTTCCTTTTTGATAACATGGCCTTTGGCGGTAAGTAAGCGCATCGTGGATGATACCTTGTTAGCGGTGCAACCTCTCCTAAACCAATCTTCGTAGTATTGGGCTATCGTTTTAGCATCCAAAAATTCACCCCTCTTCTCTCGCAAAACCATCACCATTCGGATTTGATTTGAAATCTGTGTTGAACCTGTTCGTGACGATGTGGATTTGGGATTGCGATTGGCTTGTTTGGAACATTGGGCAGAACAGAACCACTTGTTCGCATCGTGAAGTCCTCTTGGAAGGCTACACTCGCCCTCGCACCATGCACACTTCATAGTCAATTTAGGATAGGGTGGATTGAGCGCATATTTGCCCGTTCCATACCACAAGTCGTAAGCGGTTTTCTCACCATCCACTTTGATTTCCATGAAATCGTGACAGTATTTAGAACAATACTGTTCATTTCTGCGATAACTGAATTTTCCCGTTGATTTACGGCCACATTCACAATATCCTTCAATAGACATATCCTAAGAATTAAAACAACAGGTATATGAACCTACCTATCTTTTCAGCCTAAATTCTGCTTTGGCGATGTAAAAGTCACCCGGTTTATCATCTGTTTGACTATCCGAACCTGTTGATTGTATCTCAACAGTAAGATTACCCGACATATTTTCCCAAACGGCTGAATAATTTTCCTCCGCTTGAACGATTTGAACCGAAAACAAAGTTTCGTTTTCTTGGCTAACTGTATAATTGACATATCCCCGTTCCCAAAGTAAAGATTCATGGAAGAATCCCGTTAAGTCAAGCGAAAACATCAAATCTCCGCTTCCATTGAGGGGTATTTCGCTGATATTCCCTTGTCCCATCGGATTTATGTTCCAATACTGATAAGAATGGTTGTCATATACCGTTTGAACTACTTGCGGCTCATAAATGGGTTCTTCGGAAACCTCCGCCTCCGAAGATAAACAACCACTTGTCAAAAGCAAAAGCGGGATGATTAAGGCGAAGATTTTTTGATTCATATTATTCGCCCTTTTTGTTAATGTAATGTCTAATCCAAGCATCGCTTTCTTGGTCAATTGTGATTTTCAAAAATTGAAGGAAAACAAATTGTGCATTATTCATTTCACCTTCTGTCCATTCAATTGTTTCATCGGGGATTTGACTTAACTTATCCTTAATGATGGAAAATATGTCAAGATGTTCTCTCATTTTTGTATCGCTATCCATAATAATCACCAAACCTTGTAAGCAATAACAACAGACATTCCTAACGCCAAAACATTCGCTAATGTGCGAATGAAAGCCATAGTGTGTTGATGGCGACCCAAAGTAGCATCCTTCTGTGCAAGGGCTGATTCATACAAGCCCCATTTCTCTTCAACGAAATTTCTTAATTCTTCATCCATAATAATCACTTTCTATGTCCTTTAATACTACACGGAGAGTATCGTTTGCATCTATCTCCATTTTTATTATGACCTTCACATCGGCCTTCTTGAGTCGTTTCAATAGATAATTCATTGATACCTTCAATTTTCTTTTCACTACTTTTCATTCCATTGAAAGAAAACCACTTATTTTCAAATTTAATTCCTTCTGTTTTTCCATTCCAATTAACTTTTACATGATGTGCTTTTCCATGTTCATTTTCTAAATCGGAAAGGGTTTTATATCGCATCATTCCCCATTCAGCACCGTTATAACCGTTCCAACAACCAAAATATATGTCATTATTAGAATCTTGTAATTCAATTTTGCTCTCTTCACTTAAAAAACCCTTTGCAGGTCTAAACCATGAAAGAGAAGATTCTCTTAGAGTTCCTAACAATGGATTTTCGGGAATCATAATAATCACACCTTGTCAAAGAATACCCATCGGGTATAGTCGGGTTCAACCGTTCCATCGTGAAGGGCTTCAAGATATTCATACAATTCATCAAAA
>Ga0233414_10000689_pt1 | contig 13617 bp, 18 predicted proteins | sample Na_anoxic_10_MG_FD_189020 | JGI IMG/M metagenome (GOLD analysis project Ga0233414, IMG submission 189020) | Seawater microbial communities from Saanich Inlet, British Columbia, Canada - Na_anoxic_10_MG | ecosystem: Environmental > Aquatic > Marine > Inlet | place: Canada: British Columbia...
AACGGCCTCTTTGGGCTTCAAGACCTGTTGTTGGCCTCCTACATAGGCCACAATAAGGGGAATAGATGCCAAATGGCATGGGCTGAAGATAACGCTGATCATACCCCACACAAAACAGCCCAAGGCAGCGATAGCAGTCCCTCCGGCAATCCACTCGTTAACGGTCAAAAAAAATGTTTCCAGCATTTACATATCCTTTTGTCCACATTCGTTAGCTTCTGTTTGAGTTTCCTGTACTTTCTACTTTCGAATTAGATCATCATTGACTAACTAACACCTATTTTCTTGAGTTGTTCCATGATTGCCTTTTTACTCATAAATCCTTGATGGCGGTGAACTTCTTTGGCATTTGAATCAAAGAAGATCAGAGTGGGAATCATTCGTATTTTGTATTCTTTGGCAAGGTTCTCATATTTGTAAACATCGATCACAAGGACTTCAGCCGTTCCCGAATACGCCTCCCTGATTTCCTTAAGTATGGGTCTCATCTGGCGACAAGGAATACAGGAATTCGACCCAAAATCAACTAAGACAGGTTTACCATTTTTCATGGCCTTTGAAAAATCCTTATCTGTATCCGAATCGGGTGGTTTGGCTGCAAGCTTTTGCAAATGGTCCTGGTTGATTTCAATCTTTGCGCTTTTTCTGAGATCTCCAATGAAGTGCTCCAATTGTTCCTGTTGTTTTCCTTGCCGGATTATTTGTTCGATCATAGGAGACATCTGTTCCAGGGGCTTTCCTTCCATTCGTTCCTTATAGGTTTCATAGAACGTCTCTATTTCTTGACGACTGACAGAGGGAACAGAAGAAAATCTTTTTGCAAGGAACTCTTTGATCACCGTTTCATCAGATGATACGGTATCTCCCGAAGCATCTTTTTCTTTGGCTGGTAATAGACCCTGTTTCTTTACCTCCTGCAAAAGGAGTGTCCTCATGATCATTCCCTCAAGTAATTTTGCGGGGTTTTCCTTGATAATTTCCCTGGTTGGTTTTTTGACTTTGGTTATTTCTTGATTAAAGTGATCAACTGTGATCTTTTCCCCATTCACCGTAGCAAGGACTTGTCCGCCGCTCGACCCAGGATAGGACAGGTAGAAATAATAAGCCCCTGCTAACACAATAATTACAATTGCTCCAATGATAATACTTTTTCGCTTCATTCTTCCTCCGTATGATACATTATTGCATTATTTTCCAATCCATGACTTGACCTCATCCTTGCCCGGAATCTTGCCTACACTCTTTACTTCGTTGTCAATTATAACAGCCGGTGTCCCAAAAACCCCGTATTTGGCAATCTCCATAATATCGGTCACCTTTTCGATATCAACATCAACACCAGATTCCTGAACCGCATCCCTTACAATCTTTTCGGTCTGTTGACACTTTGCACATCCCGGTCCCAACACCTTAATTTCCATGATACTCCTCCTTCTAAAAATTGATTTTGAAAAAAGTAATTAATTATGGATCGGAAGATTTACTTATGCATAGTGGCGCAGGGCACAAGGCACAAGGTAAAAAAATATTTAACCGCCTTTAGCCTTGCGCCTTACTTATCCTACAATCCAGCCGTAGCACATACCGGCGATTGTGGACAGGATCACGATAATGACACAAAAAGCGGCGGTCTTTTTTAATCCCATGACACCCCCAATAACCAGCATGTTGGGTAGGGACAGGGCTGGTCCTGCTAAGAGCAGGGATAAGGCAGGCCCTTTCCCCATGCCCGCCCCGATAAGACCCTGGAGTATGGGTACCTCCGTGAGGGTCGCGAAATACATGAGCGCCCCCGAAACCGAGGCAAACAAATTGGCCCAGACCGAATTACCCCCCACTAAATACTCAATGTAATGTTCAGGGATCAGTGCCGGATGTCCTGGCCTTCCCAACATGAAACCGGCAACTAAGACGCCTGCACCTAAGAGAGGAAAGATCTGCTTCATAAAGCCCCAGGTGGATTCTACCCAGTTGACACATTCATCTTTTGTAAACCAGGACTTGAGCATGATTCCTAAAACGATCAAAAGACCAATGGTAATATACCATTTGGCCGCGAATATGATAGGCCAGAGACCTGTGGAACCGGTGGCAGGGCGGGCAAACGCGGCGAAGATGAGGATCAAGACCATGGTCAACATATAAAGTGTATCTTGAAGGAGAGTACGCCCTTTCTTATCTTCATCCGGCAAATACATCTGACCGGTTGCACGCGCAGCATCATCTTTTCGGAAGAAAAAGGCCATAAGGAGACCTGTAAGTACTGCAAAGATGATCGCGCCAATGGCACGGGCCAGGCCTAATTCCCAGCCCAGGATCCTGGCTGTCAGGACAATAGCAAGGACATTGATGGCTGGTCCGGAATAGAGAAAGGCTGTGGCCGGGCCGATACCGGCACCCCTACTATAAATACCCGCAAACAGGGGCAGAACAGTACAGGAACAAACCGCAAGGACAGTTCCTGAAACAGATGCTACAGAATATGAGAGGATCTTTCTTGCCGTGGCCCCGAAGTATTTGAGCACGGATGCCTGGGATACGAATACTGCAATTGCACCCGCTATAAAAAATGCAGGAATCAGGCAGGTCAAGACATGTTCCCTGGCATACTCCTGAAGCATCATAAAGGCTTCAAGCCCGGATTGCCGTATAATGGAATTACCCCAGGGGACATAATAACAGGCAAGGAAGAATAATATGATGAGCAACAATTTTGTTCTTTCTTTCATAGCAATTTTTCTAACCAGTTATGTTATATTTTGAGGTGGTTATTTAAAATAGATAATTAAATAATAATTTAATCATATATCCAAAGAAAAAAATTATTTTCTGCAAATATCTTCCCTCCGAATAGTCGGGAGTTTTTCGATCAGACCGGCAATTTCAGATTCTTCCTCCAACCAGTGCTTAAGATTTCCTAAAAGGTTAGCCACATATGGACTGCTGCCCCCATCTGTAAGGTGATAATTCACCCACAGTCCGTCTTTCTGGAAACTAACCAAACCAGAATCTTCAAGTAGCTTCAAATGTTTGGAAACAGCGGGTTGAGAGACCTGCAATGCTTTCTGCATCTCGCAGACACACATTGACTTATGTTGTAACATTTTTATGATTTTTACCCGATTAGGATCAGAAAGAGCTTTCATGACTTTAATAAAAGTTTTCATATGGTACTCCTTTCTATATTCTATTTTAGTAATATAATGCATTGATATAAATGTGTCAAATAAATTATTAACCCCTATCACCATTTGTCTTTATCTTTGGCATCTTTGGTATAATTTAAAAGATTTCGCACTTTATTATTAGATATAGGTGTCCAGGAATTCATGCCCGAGGTACTCTATATATTCTTGATAGATTTACATTCAAGAGCATAGAACTATCTTTTAAGGAACCGAGATATATAAACTGGATGGGTACGTACTGGATGTAAATAGTTTTGAACGTTATTGATATCTTAAGATTTTTTTGGCAGCGGTTTTATAAAAGTGGATAAACCATATATTTTTCAACATAAAGAAAGAAGATCGTCTATGTGGGTAATAGCAAGACAGATGTAGGTATCACAGGCACCATAATATATCTTCACCTCTCCATCCTTTTCTAAGATCGCTCCACAAGTAAAGATAACATTTGGAACATCACCTATACGCTCATATCCTTCAGTGGGTGACAAGATAGGCTCCTCTGAACGACCGATAATCTTTGCTGGATTATTTAAATCAAAGAGGGCAACACCCAACCTATAAATTGGGCCTGCAGATGTATTTTTTACGCCATGGTATATCAAAAGCCAGCCTTTCTTTGTTCGGATAGGTGGAGCACCCGGGCCAACCTTGTCTGCATCCCAATAGCCTGGTCGAGTTTCAAAGATGACCGTTGAATCCCCCCAATGAATAAGGTCATAAGAATAAGATACCCATGTTGCTATACCTGTAGCCATTGGCCTGTCAAAACGGACATATCTTCCTCCAAATTTCTTAGGAAAGATAACGGCGTTCTTATTTACCGGCTCGGAAATAAGGGCAATCCGTTCAAAATGTTTGAAATCTTCTGTCTTGGCCAGAGCGAGGCGGGGAGAATAGTGCGAATAGGCAGTGTAGATAATGTAATAAATGCCATCCACTTTGATAATTCTGGGATCCTCCAACCCCCTCTTTTCATAGGTCTTGAAGGGTTCCTTATTCGAGCGAAAAAGAGCAGCCTTTTTATCTATTTCAAAATTCTTGCCATTTTTGCTTCTTGCAATCCATAGGGTAGATTTGCCTTCAACACCTTCAACCCTAACAAGCAGGATATACTCATTTTTATAAACTGTAGCAGCAGCATTAAATACAGTATTGCAGGGGACAGGTATGTCCTTATTTGTAATAATAGGGTTCCCTACAAATCTTTCTATAATCTCTTCCACCTTTTTTCTGTTTCTTGTCATTGAATCTATCTCTCAATTAGGATTTACTATGGATAAGTACTGATCTTTTATAACCTGATTATAGACCCCCATATGTTTAGAAGATATAGCCTGCCAGGAAAGATGTTTTTCGACATATCTTCTGGCATTATTAGAAAATTCCTTTGCCAAATCCCTATCGGTCAGGATCCTGACTATTGCCTCAGTCATTTCGGAATCTGTCCCAGCTATAATACCACTTTTGGTTTTTTGAACCATATCAACAAAGGCACGAATATCGGAAGAGACAACCATTGGTTTTGCGAAGGCAAGACAGTGAGCCATAATCCCACTTTGGGCACCCCAAAGATATGGAAGAACCGCCACATCAGCAGATGAAAGGATGAGATCAAATCTATTTTGGGGAAATGGTTTGGGTAACACCTTTATTTTATCCTTTGCCTTTGATTTGGCCACAAATTTCAGAAATTCATCACGATAAGTAATATCTTGTGGCTTCCTTGCTACGGACGCAATAAGAAGAAGGGCATCGTCGACTTTCTCCACTACACTTGGGAAAATCCTAACTACTTGCTCAAAGTTTTTGCTTTTTCTAAAATAACCCTGAAGGAGAACTATCTTTTTGTCCGCAAGACCCAGCCTTTCCTTTGCTCTTAAAACAGGTCTTATCTTGCGCACACCGTGGGGAATGACCCAGATTTTGTCTTTCTGGCCCAGATGCTCTTTGATCAGATCTCTCTGATACTCTTCATGAACAACAATGGCATCAGCGATCTCAACCAGGGCCTTTCTGATTATTTGCTCTTCATAATCAGGCCTTTCAGAGACAGTATGTAAAGTTATTATTATTGGTATTTTGCTTAACTTAAATTTGTATGCAAGTGGAATGACATTCATTCCTCTTTGCTCTCCAAAGAGGCCAAATTCATGTTGGATATGGACAAGGCCTGGGGTTAACTTCATCATTGCCTCAAAGGCTCTATGAGGTAAATCGGGGTCTTCGTAATTGAATACAGGATAACAATCAATGCCTTCTCCTCCGCTGTGACATACAATAAAGACCTTGTTTCTAACTCTGCGCAATTCCTCAATAAGATATGAGGAATAAGTGGCTATTCCACATTCAGTGGGTGGATAAGTGGAAATAATTCCAATATTCATCTCTTTCACCTATTATATAGATTAATTCTATTTCTGAAAGAATGCAAGAATTAATCATGACAAAAGAGCATGATTTAGTATAATATATTTTAGTAAAATCAGGTAATTGAATATGGGATTTAAGAAAAGGAGGAAAGAGGCCTTGAAAATTCTTATATCGGCAGATGGCCCTGATTTAAAGGCTGAAGTAGGGGATAGATTCGGGTCTTCTCAATATCTGCTAATCGTTGATCCCGCGACAATGTCTTTTGAGACAATGCCTAATCCTGGTATCTCTAATCATGGTTTTTCCGGAATTCAAACAGTTGTGCTTGCCATCAGCAAAGGTGTAGATCTGGTTTTGACAGGTTATATGAGTCCTGTTGCCATGAAATACCTTTTGAAGAATGGAATAGAGGTTCAAACAGGGATCCAAGGAACTATAGCTGAAGTTATGGATAGATACAAAAAAGGCTATCTCAAAGAATCCAAGGAAGATGATTCCGTGTCCATAAAAACAGAAAGCAGAATTGAAAAATCAGATATTATTCGTGCATTGAGAAGTACTGCTACTCAGTTCGGAAATATGATTCCCATACTGGCTGGAGTTGTATTGCTTATAGGTCTATTTAGTGTATTCGTCTCAAAAGAACTTTTATCGAATATTTTCTCAGGGAATATCGCCTTAGATACTTTTTTGGGGACCTGCCTGGGTAGCGTTTTTACAGGCAATCCAATCAATAGCTATTTAATCGGTGGTGAACTGTTAAAAAACAATGCCAGCTTATATGCGGTAACCGCCTTTATGCTGGCATGGGTAAATGTGGGACTTGTACAATTTCCTGCTGAGTCATTAGCCCTCGGAAGGAAATTTGCCCTGTTACGAAATACTTTAGCCTTTGTTATTTCAATAGTCGTGGCTATAATTACAGTAACAGTATTAAATTTATTTAAGGGATAAAATACTTGGAAAAACCTGTATCCAAGGGTCATAAAAAAACAAGGAGCATAATACACAGGTTCCTATTTATGGCAATTATCCTTGTAATTTATGGTATTTTTTTCGTTGTTATGCCGGACAGGGCATTCATAGCACTGAGAAATACCGGTAAAATTCTTGTCAATATTATTATACCGCTCGTCTTCGTTTTCATTTTACTATTTTGCATAAATCTTTTTTTAAGACCCTCACATATTGTTAGATTCCTTGGCAAATCTTCTGGCATCAAAGGCATCATACTCTCAGCCATAGCAGGGATCATATCGATGGGGCCTATTTATGCCTGGTATCCTATGCTGAAGGTACTTCGGGAAAAAGGAGCAAAAAATTCTTTGATAGCTATTTTTTTAGGCAACAGGGCTGTTAAGCCATTTCTCCTGCCCATGATGATTTCATATTTTGGATGGATTTATGTACTAATTCTAACAGTGTTTACCATCTTTGGATCACTCGTTGTTGGTTACTTCGTTGACGCTTTAGTAAAAGAAAAACCAGCTAACTAAAAAATACAAACAAAATGAATTTGAGCGTATGCCCAATAAAAATACTTGACTGTTCCATGTAAATCATTATATTATGAGCATAAGCTCATAATAGGAGGCAAAAGTGCCAAGGCCGAGAAAGCTCAGATTTGTTCAGGGTCGCCCCATTGTTGACGCATTTCTTCCCAGTAGGGTGCCCCCATGGGGAAGAGAAGAGGTTATCCTTTCCACAGAGGGGCTTGAGGCGATCAAGTTGAACGATTTTCAAGGTCTGGATCAGGAGACAGCAGCCCGGATGATGAATGTTTCACGTCAGACTTTTGGTAGAATCTTGGCTGAGGCGAGGGCTATTATTGCTGATGCCCTGGTTATGGGAAAAATACTTAGAATTGAGGGTGGTCATTTTGAGATGCCGCCCAGAGGACGGAGACGCCGTCGGGGATGGGGCGGTGGATTTTGAAGGAAAGGAGGTGTTTTATATGCCTGGATTTAATGGAACAGGGCCTGCGGGAATGGGTCCAATGACTGGAGGAGGACGAGGTTACTGCAATCCTTCCCAGATTGCCTATGGTCCAGCGCCGGCATCGGCACCAGGATATTGGGGTGCCGGTTACGGACGTGGGTTTGGTCCCGGTTTTGGTCGAGGACGTGGCTTCAGGGGTGGTTTTGGACCTGGTTTTGGCGTGGGCCGAGGATACGGGAGAGGTTTTGGCAGGCGAGGAGCTTACCCGGTTTTGGGAGGATGGTAGTATGTGTGTATGAATCGATGGATGGCCGTTTTTGGCCATAACCCTTACCTTGTAAATGTAGTTAAAACGGAAGAGAAGTTATGGTAAGAAATTCAAAAACTTGGAAAGGAGGTGAGTTATATGCCTGGATTTGATGGAACAGGACCTGCAGCAATGGGTCCAATGACTGGAGGAGGGCGAGGTTACTGCAACCCTTCCCAGACTGGCTATGGTCCGGCGCCGGCATCAGGACCTGGATATTTGGGTTCCGGTTATAGAGGTGGCTTTGGTCGGGGTTTTGGTCGAGGCCGTGGCTTCAGGGGCGGTTTTGGGCCTGGTTTTGGCGGGGGTCGAGGATATGGGATAGGCATTGGTTGGCGTGGAGCTTATCCGCCCCCGGGAGGATCGTATGGGCCTGCCTACAATGCCCCTTACGGTAGTCCTTACCCTGCGAGACCTGAAGATGAGGTCAATATGCTCAAAGATGAAGCAAATTATATTAAGGATGAGCTTGATGCTATAAACAAACGCATCGAGGAGCTCGAGTCGCAATCTTCTGAAGCATAACGCTGGGCCAAATTTTCGACCGGGTCTCCAGGTAAGTATCGAGTTTCATTTTTTCTGGAGGCCCGGTATACATGGTGGGGAATATCGCCGGGGGATTCAAATGCAGATGATCTGGGCACAATCACTGTGGAAACGATGAAGCCAGTGTAACTCATCAATTAAATTTATAAGCTCAGCAGAATGGCTACGGAGAGGGTCAGTGAGATTCCAAGGTTAGGCTGCAATGAAGGGGGAAATTATGAAGGATAAGAGGAGTCCAGAATGTGCAAAATGCTCAGTAAAGGATCGACTCTGTCGTATAGAGGACGGTAAAGGACCAGAGTACTGTCCTACTAAGAATTACAGGGAGACCATTAAAGAGGCCACAAAAGAATACAAAGAGCCTAAAATTCACGAATTTGCAAGAATGGCATCTATTCAGGAATCCGAATGTTACAGCAACCGGCATATTCAGCCCTATGTGCTACACCCTGTTAAACCGAGGGTTCAGGAGATCTGTGAGTTTGCAAAGAAAATGGGATATCATAAGTTGGGTATCGCATTTTGTGCAGGACTCCAGCCCGAGGCGAAGGCACTCACAAGCATCCTGGAAGCACAGGGCTTTGGAGTTGTCTCTGTAGTTTGCAAGGCCGGTGCCACACCCAAGGAGACCATAGGGATAAAGGAGGAGGAGAAGATACGAATCGGACAGTTCGAGTCCATGTGCAGCCCTATTGTTCAGGCAACTATCCTTAACCAGGAAAAAACCGATTTCAATATCTTGGTCGGTCTGTGCGTTGGCCATGATTCCCTGTTTTTCAAATACAGTGAGGCCTTTACAACAGTATTGATTGCAAAGGACCGCGTCCTTGCCCACAATCCGGCCGCAGCCCTTTATACCTCAGGAACCTATTATGCCCGGATGCTTCGTGCCGGGTTCTAAACATCTGAAAAACTCAAATTATCTCATCATTGTTAGTCGCTTTACTCCCATAATTTGTCTAAAATTTGCCCCCTGGCTGACACATCGAAGAGCAAGGTCAGAATCAACTACTTTTGTTCCAGACAGGGCATTTACACCGTAGTCAAAAAGGACAGGCGAGAGGGGCGCTGTATCGCCCAGTAGAATCACAAAAGCACCCGGATTACGGAGCTCAAGCAGGTGATCAAGGGTATGGTTCGTTAAGGCTGTCCCTGTTATGGCCACAACATCTGCCTGTGGAATCAAATTGTCTGCCTCTGCTTCGCCTAAATCGCCTTTCTTTGGATTTTTCTCGATAATCCAGACCTCCTTTGAACACTCCCGAACCCTGGTTATAAATGGGAAGTGTCCCACAATGGCTATTCTCTTTCCCTCTCCTTTTTCCATAATCAGTTCAGCGGCGTTAAGCTCGATGCAGGAGGCCTCGTCTACTTTGAGAAGGGAATTGATGGTGGCCATGCCAATAGCTGCTTCAAGTATGCATTGGGAATAGGCCAATTGGGCCAGTTCCCGAGGTCTTTTATCCAACAGGAAGCCGGGTTCCTTTATCATCGGTGGTTCCTGGCGAAGGGCATCTCGCGGCAGCGTTGCCGCTAGACCGCAGTATCGAGTCAAAACGCCGGTATGAAAGATCCCCTGGTGTATATCTTTCACAGTAGCATCAAAGTTCAGTATCGACATTAAATCATCAAGAATCTTCATGGCCGCTCCAACTCCTCTAAAATTTCTTTTGACTACATGTTTCACGAATTTTCATATACCCGGTTATGAATGCATCATTCTCTTCACGATTGCCTATTGATACTCTTATGAAGCCTGATGACAATTGATTTGACAGATCCGAAATTAGAATACCAATATCTGCTAATTTGCCCACTATATCAGGAACATCCGTTTTTATAAGTAAGAAGTTGGTCATACTTTTGTATACCTGAACCGCCAAGTTATCATTTAGCGCGTTCCATACCCGCTCCCTTTCTGCAATAACTCGACAAACGTTTCTCCTCATGTAGTCAGGATCCTTCAGTGCTTGTATCGCTGCAAATAAACCAGGTCTGGGTAAAATCATATGGAATGAAGAAAATGCATCAAAAAAGGCCTCTCCTGCGATCATGTAGCCTATTCGTGCGCCTGCCAGGCTAAATGCCTTGTCCATCGTTCTCGTAATCGCAAGATTGGGGTGTTCTTGAACCATGTCCGCAAAAGAGATCCCTGAAAATTCATAGTATGCCTCATCGACCACAATAAGGACATCTCTATGATCGACAAGAGACCCCACCATCTTGCGATCCAGGAGGATTTTACCTGTCGGATTGTTAGGATTATCTAAAATCACTAAACAGGGCTCATTCAACTGATCCAGTAAAAGATCAGGGTTCAAATCGAAGTCCGGCGGGCTAAGTCGAATGCTGATCAATTTTGTTGCGAACTGTTTTGCCGCTTGAACAGTGGGGAAAAATGATGGACTAACAATGACTATTTTCCTTCCTTTCGAATATGTATGGATGATCTCTCTTAGCAGAAGGTCTGATCCAGGACTTTGAATGATATGATTTTTGGGAACTCCAGAGTAGTCAGCCAAAAGCCCAAGAAGTCGCTCCATGTCTTCAGGATCGCTATAGCGATTCAAATCCATCAGGCTTTTCCGGGCGGTCTCAATGATTTCCTTTGAAGGAGGATATGCCACTTCATTCATGTTCAGTTTGATAGGCTCTTTCAGCATCTGACCTTCACCATCATTTTTTCTTTATAGCCTACTGTGACTTCCATATATCCGGAGAGGAGCCTATCCAGATCTGAATCACCTGTGTCAACTCGCAGACAGTCCAGCCTGTTTATCTTGTCCCTTGTTGCCACCACCATGATGTTCTCCCTGTCGACTTGCTTTATCACTTCCGGGGTGAACTGCTTACTCCCTCTGCCAAGAATAAATCCATTGCCCCCAATAGGAGTCAGAATTATTTTTCTCTTCTCGTATTTGTCAAACAGTTCTAATATGCCCTTCTCGTTCAGATCTGCTCCCACGGATTTTCCCTCGAAAATTGCATCTATCCCAAGAAGGGTTTTTGGGGCTCCAAGTTCATCGGCGATGGCCTTCAAGGTTGTTCCTGGACCGAGTAGATACAAAACCCTTTTATCCATTTCCTCCACAGTATACGTGGCAAGCTCCTTTTTCCACTCCACGGAGGATCCACTGATAACTGAGGCTTCCTTAGCACCCTGCAATAATTTCTTGACATTGGGCACTAAGAGATAACCATAAAGTCTGGATGCCAAATTTCCCTCTCTAAAGGCATCTTCATCTATATCCAGGACCTCTTCTTCTATCACATCAGTGCTTTCTACAAAGGTTTCTATCATCTCAGCAGCCGCTCTGGCACTGACCGCAAACACCGAACTGAAAACTTTCACACCACCGGGCACCGCAACAACAGGTATCTTAGAATTGATCGAATCGTAAATGTCCCGTGCAGTGCCATCGCCACCCACAAAAACCAGGAGTTCTATGCCATTATTTAGCATTTTCGCGCTTATTCTTTTTGTATCCTCCTTCGAGGTTTCCCTTGCAACCGTCCCGATCACCCGATAGGGCATATCATTCCTTCTGATATACCGCTCTCCCATTTTACCAGGTGCGACAAACAGTGTGATACTCTCATTATGCCTGATGTGGGATAGAACGTCTTGAGTCCTTTCTGGCGTGACGGGCTTTGCGCCCAGTGCCAGTGCCTTTTTGTATATCTCGCCGTCGGTCCCTTTGAGACCAACGCTACCACCCATTCCTGCTACGGGATTCACGATTAAACCAATTTTCCTCTTCATATCTATATCTGCCTTTTCCACGTCTCTATCCTGATGGAAGAATTTGGCCCTCTTTTTCAACCTCCAATACTATTCATCTGACGAATACATTTGCGAGGTCCGTACTCCAGCAGTCTGTGTTCCTTTGGTTTATTTTTTATAGCAAACTCAATCAGTTGCAGGAGATAGGTATCTTTCTTTTCCTGTCTAAGGGGTGTTTTAAGATCAATCTCCTGATCCGAAAAAAGACAGCCCCTAAGGTGCCCTTCAGGTGTCAACCGCAGTCGATTGCAGTTATCACAAAAATGATTGCTCAGTGCTCCGATCAGCCCAATCTCCCCCTGCCCCCCCTTAATTTTGTATCTTTGCGCAGGGCCATCGTAAGGGTTGGATTTAACAGGTTTCAAATCTCCATGGGATTGGATCAGGCGATAAATTTCGTCTATAGATACAAATCTTTCGGGATTCCACGTATTTTGTTTACCTACAGGCATAAGCTCGATAAAACGAACATGATAGGGCTTTTTTAGGGCCAGGTCTGCAAAATCCAATATTTCATCATTATTGACACCTTTTATCGCCACCACATTGATTTTGATGGGATTGAATCCCACGTACTCTGCCTCCTCAAGGCCCTCCCACACCCGTTCAAAAAAGTCCCGTCCGGTAATACGAAAGAACCGCTCAGGTCTAAGAGAATCCAGGCTCACATTGATCCGGCTAATGCCACAGTTTTTGATGTCAGCAGCAAAACTTTTGAGCAACACCCCATTTGTAGTCACTGTGATTTCCTCCAGTCCTTCTATCTTAGAAAGTCTTTCAAGAAAACTTATGAATCCCTTTCTTACCAGGGGTTCCCCGCCAGTGAGTCTGACTTTACGAATACCTTTTTGAATGGAGAGCCTGACGATATAGAGCATTTCTTCATAGGTGAGGATTTCACTGTGGGGAATGAATCTAATGCCCTTTTCAGGCATGCAATAAATGCATCTCAGATTACAGCGATCAGTGACAGAAAGACGCAAATAATTGATGACTCTGTGGTTGTTATCCAGCAATGGGAAGCCTCCAAGATATTTTGACAGGGATGAGTCGTGTTATCAGGAGAGAATCAATTCGGCTTCCCTTTTCTGAGCATAACAAAGTGTTTGTCCATGAGGTCGACGGTTTCAATATTACCCTCGATGAACTCCCTTTCCCCGAACAGGTTGATGAGCCAAAAGCCTTTGGCCTCGGCCTCTATGCGAGCTACTTCTTTCATAATTTCCTTTTGCTCATTCCCCGAATTCATATACACGGTACTTAAACACATGTTATTCTCCTAATCCATATCTCGATTTTCTGACAGCAAATCATCCAGGCCTTACCTCAATCAAATTCAAAAGATGTTCCCCCATGGCAGGGAAAACATTTCTGAAAGAAGGTCTCCCATAGCTCAGCCGTTGCTGCACTGCCGGTGCAGTGGGCTGGGCCCAATAAATCCGGGTTTATGCGGTTCAGGTATTCGATTGTGCTATCCATTC
>Ga0233414_10000690_pt1 | contig 13613 bp, 18 predicted proteins | sample Na_anoxic_10_MG_FD_189020 | JGI IMG/M metagenome (GOLD analysis project Ga0233414, IMG submission 189020) | Seawater microbial communities from Saanich Inlet, British Columbia, Canada - Na_anoxic_10_MG | ecosystem: Environmental > Aquatic > Marine > Inlet | place: Canada: British Columbia...
CGGCTGAGGTGGAGAGGTTGAGGGAGGCGTTGCAGGATATTGTAAACATCAGGGATATGCCGTTGAACTATGCCAGTAACTATGAGGATTATTGGGCTGAAGCCTTGCAATACGCAGACCAAGCCCTTTCCCAGCCCAAGACAGAGGAGAAGAACGATGAATAAAGAACGGATTGTATCTTGGTTTAGTTGTGGGGCAACATCAGCAGTAATGTCAAAGCTGGCTGTAAGAGATTGGGCCGATAAATGTGATTTGCAGGTTGTTTATTGTGACCCCGGTGGTGAACATTCGTCTAATAAGAAGTTTTTGGAAGATGTCGAGGCTTGGATAAAGTGGCCGATAACGATCCTTAGAAATCCAGATTACTACGACCACTTTGACGTATTTGAACAGCGTAAATATATAGCGGGGGTGCATGGGGCACCGTGTACTACTCAACTGAAAAAGTTACCGAGAGAGAAATTTCAGAGAGCCGATGATATACACCTGTTTGGGTTTACTGCCGACGAAAGAAAGAGAACTGAGAATATCCGAAAAAACAGTCCCGAACTCACGGTTGAGTTTCCCCTGATTCAGTACGAGCTGAGTAAGGGCAATTGTTTAGCTATGGTAAAGCGGGCCGGGATTGAATTGCCTGAAATGTATAAACTTGGGTACGGCCATAATAACTGTATCGGTTGCCCCAAGGGTGGACAGGGCTATTGGAATAAGATCAGGGTTGATTTCCCCGAAGTATTTGACCGGATGGCGAAGATAGAACGATCTATAAACGCCTGTATCAACAAGTCTTATGCTGGTGACGGTGAAAGAAAGCGTATTTTCTTAGATGAGCTTAACCCTGATGCTGGGCGAGATGAGAAGTTGCCGGAGATTACTTGTAGCTTGTTTTGTCAGGCGATAGAAGATGGATTTGATAAACAGCCCAAGACAGAGGAGAAGAACGATGAAAATTGAAATTAAACACAGAGATACAAATCTTAAGAAGGAAAAGCCAGAATATTCTGAGGCCCGCCGGGATTACCAACGCCGATATTACCACGCCCACAAGGAGAAAGCAAAGGCATACCAGAAGGCATATAACAGGAAAAAGCGAAATGTTGTTAGAAGTACCCGCAAGAAAGAGGTGCGAGAGGTGGTTAAATCTTGTTTCACTCGGTCTGACTTAATAAACTTACCTACTGTTAAGTTTGAATCGGTAGTTAATAAGATAACGGCCGGGAGCAGGTTTTTGACGGTATGAAATTAGTTATTGACGGAACACCAGACGGAAAGTAGGATAAGATATGAAAGCAATAAGTGATAATGTAATAATAGCCCCGGACCCGGCTATCAACAAGATAGGGTCAATCTTTCTACCTTCTGATATGAAGGAGCAGAAGTTGAATATGGGGGGAAAGATTGCAACTCGGTTCAAGCCCATTTGGGGAACGGTTGTTTCAGTAGGACCGGGCAAGAAAATAAAGGGGCATCTTATCCCGCCCGAGGTTTTTCCTGGTGATAAGGTCTGTTACGGTCAGCGTGGTGCGGAGGGTTTCATAATACGTGGGGTATTGTGCCATAGAATCCTGCAAGAGATGGTTCTCGCCAGAGTGGAGTTGGGAGACAATAGTTAAATGCTTGACTTTAATCCACCAATGTAGTATAACCTCGATGACACATGTTGGGAATCAATTCCCTGACATGCTCATTGGTAAGCAGTAGCGCCGGGTCGGGGTAGAACTCGGCTCGGTAATTCGAGGTCAAAACATGGCGGTGAAAAAAAAGACTACCAGAAAGAGACCAGCGAGAAAGGCTGGCGCCAAGGGGCCTGTTCCAAGCACCAAAAAAAAGCCAAAAAAGAAAACAAAATCTTCGGCACAACATTCCGCCCTATGTAAGCTATGTAAGCACCCAGAACGCAACAAGATAGAAGCACACTACCGAGAGGGGCTGTCAACACATGCGATTGCTCGTATGTTTAATAATCTTACTCACTCAAACGTCAGCACCCACATGAGGTATTTTGGCTACGATAAAAAGCGGAAAATCAGGGTTTTTGATAAAGTCATGGATATAATCAATGATTTTGATAGGGTTGAAAGAAAGCCCATCCCATCATCGTTATACGGAAAGGCATTAGAACTGGGAGCAAAAATTAACGGCGAACTGGTTGAGAAACGTGAAGAAACCATTGATGTAAAGGCTAAGATTGAGTTTGTGATAAACCAGAGACTGTTGAATTTAGCAAAACGGCTGGGGGTTGACGTGAGTGAGCTTCCGGGATTACAGGCCGGAGAGGTTGAAAAATGACCATTGGCAAAAGTGCCGGAGGTGGTGGGAAGTGGTTATGAAGCCCAAGACTGCAAGTGGAATAATTTACTGGTTGACTCCGTCCAGTTTTAGTGATATCCGTAAGAAACCGACCAAGTTTGACCTTAATCCATTGACTATTGAGGCAAAAATGATGATGGAATCTTGGGAAAGGGCTAAGAAGGCGACGGAAGTAGGGAACCATGGCAGAGCTTTATCACAGTAAGGGAATGCTAAAAGATAAGGGCTGTAGTAAAACCGACGGGGTAACACCATGACAACCGGACCTACTCAGGTGTTTTTCTACAGTCCTGTAAACTATGTCAAGCGGGCGTTGGATGCCATGCTTGTGGGTGTTCATGCCCGGAAGCTGACGTTTGACCACCTGCCACTTCCGCCGATAGGCGTTCCTGATCCAGTTGTTCTTGTTGGCTGGAAAAACGCAGTGTATCGCCCAGCAATGGAAACTTTTGCACGCTGGGCTAAGAAAGCCAGAGACGAGAAGTTCTGGGATGATGTTCTTTATATACAGCCGGGGCACCCTTGATCACAGTAACCGCCATACTCGTTGTATCACTTATAGTTATCTACGCTGACTATCGGATGACAGTCCACAACGCAAATGTCGTGTGGAATGGAAGGGGATCGGTTGAATTGGTTCTCCGGGCTAAAGCAAGCCTACCTGCTCAACATCGGGTGCTCGTACCTTGGCTCAGCAATCTAACTGATTACTACTGGGTCCGGTGGTTTGCAATCACAGCCTCGTTATTCGCTTCATGGGGATATTACACAACCTGCATGGATCAGCCTATTCTTGGGGTTATGATGCTGGCCCTGTACTATATCTGGGCGGCGCTATTTGATTACTCCGAGGGGTATCTTGAGGTAGCGTTCTTTGCTTTTTTCATGTTCTGGGCCTCGTCGGTCGGTTCAAATCCGGGTATGATTGCTATGGGCGTGCTGGCTGGGCTAAACCGAGAGACTTCATTGTTTATCCCCGTGTTTTTGATTCTCGATGGCTATCTCATGGCGGGGGTTCTTACTGGGGTCGGGGTCGGGGTTGGCATAGCTATCCCTAAGATTATGCACCCAAACGCTAAACGCTACTGCACCCTGAATATGTTCAAGACTAACTGGGGGAGGCTTACCACTTCCTTCAAAACCAGTGAATACTACCTGCATAATGTGTGGGTTAATTTCATAGTTCTATTCTTAATCATAATCGCTACGCTTATGCTACTGCCGCTAACTGCACTCCACTATGGGGTTGCGGTGTTATTCTGTCTGCTACTAATACCAACAATCTGGGGGGAGATCAGGGTGTTTGCGCCCGTAGTTCTCTTCCTAATCCCATTGATCGGGAGCGTACTATGAACAGCAGAATTGAGGAAGTGTAGTATGATTGGACGCATTAGCGCCAGCAAGACCGATATCCTATAACGGTCACACGGGTTACTACAACGAAGTAGGGCCTCACAACCCTCGCTTGCAGAAGCGATTTATGACTAATCCAGTAGCAAACTGGTGCGGTCAGTTCATCGAGGGCGACGACAGGCATCCTACGCCTGAGCTTCACCTGGACTTGTGGGATGCGATGATGTACGAGAACCGGATCGCCGTCACTGCTCCAAGGTCGTTTGCCAAGACTACCTGTTGCCGAAATTTCATCCTCTTTTGTATCTGTGAGTACGATAATATCAAGAAGGGGATGTATGCGGCGCAAGGGCTTACCTACGCATATTGCAAGATACGCTTCCTCTCCGCATCCGGGGAAAAAGCAAGGGAGGTTCTGGTTCAAGTCAAGGATATCCTCTCTGAAAACCTGATGATCAAGATGGTCTATGGGGATTTCAACCCCAAACTCACCGAGGGCGAAGAATACACGTTTGAGGGGAAGATGTGGACCGAGAAAAAGCTCAAGACCCGGAATGGAGTTGAGGTCTCGGCCGCCGGTTGCGGTGCTCAGATAAGGGGGTTCCGCCCTGACCTGCTGATCCTTGATGATTTGGATGATGACGAAGAGGTCTTGTCGGATGAGAGGCTTGAGAAACGCTTCAAGTGGTTTGATTCCGCCGTTTATAACACAATCGACGAAGATGAATACAAGGTGTTTGTGATCGGCACCCTGCTCGAAGAGGTCTCGATCCTGAACTACATCGGGGATAAACCGAGCTTCAAAGAGGTTGTATTTAGGGCTTACGAAGATAATCTACAGGATGAGGGCTGGGAGGTTTGGCCTTCTAAATGGCCTCACCACAGGCTACAAGCTCGGATCGGTGATATTGGCTGGCGGGCGTTCATGTCTGAGTTCCAAGCTCTGCCTCAGCCGTCCGATAATCCAATCTTTGAACGTGGTTGGTTCCGGGAATACGATCCCTCGTCTCCTATGTTCATCCAGCTACTGAACCAAACCCTTTATTCAATGCTCTGGATTGACCCGGCTATTTCCAAGGCTGATGGATCGGATTACTCGGCTATTGTTACTGTTTCGGCTACCTTCGAGCACATCCCCCGTATATTCCTGCGTACTGGGGGTGTGGTTAGAGGTCACTGGACACCCGATGAGACCGTCAAGCAGGGGACCGATGCCTATGATGCTTTCTACTGCCATGAGATGGGGATTGAAACCACGGCCTATCAAAAGGCGCTCAAATACATGTTTGATAAAAAAGCGGAGATCGAGCGCCGAACATACCAGATCAGGGAAGTAATGCCTGATACGGACAAGGAACGTCGGGCCAACGCAGTTTCGCCGATGGTGCAACGTGGGCAGGTCTATTACGATCCAAACGATCCCATGCACCTGAAATTGATTGACGAATGTGTGTTGTTCAAGCCCGGTAAGAAGAATATCAAGAAAGACCTCATGGACGCTTTTGTTTATGGGCTAACAAGAATCAGAGAGTGGTCTGATGCCCGCGGTGGGGACAATGAAGCATGTAATGTCCTTCCGGGCGGTCGCTCTCCTCACTCGGTGACTGGCGTATGAACAAAAGCCCAAAACAAATATGTCTTGAAGAGGGCCATCGGTACTGGAATGTCCCGACACCACTTGGAAACTCTATCGTCTGCCGTGTGTGTGGTAATATAAAAGAGGGTAATGACAGTCTTCAGGTACTCCCGAGGGGGATCAAAAAAACATGGAGGAAGTATGGCTAAACATATCTCTGGAGGGCATGCCTGTATGCCTCAAGTCAAGCTAACAAAGGAACAGCGTATAGAAATCTGTGTGAATAAGGGCCATCGCTGGGTTAAGTGCGGCGACGGTATGTTCTGTTCAAGGTGTGACCAGACCGCAGTGTTGGAGGATGCCAATGATAGGACTTGATTTCGACGGACAATCAGAGAAGTTGGTCCGGGACGCTGTTGCTCATTCCGACGAACAGCAGAGCATCCGCAATGAGATGTTCCGTAAGTTCTGGTGGATGTACCTTGCTTATAAAGACGAGGCCGAGCGGGATGTTGATATGCCTAATATCGCCCTGCCAAAGCTATTCTCGCTGATAGAGAACAAGACTCCGAGAGAAGCCCAGGCGTTATTTGGCGGTCAGCCATTTGCGCCAATCAAGGCCCGGCGTGGGGTATTCCAGCCAGTAGCTGATATTCAGGTAGAGGTTCTTGACTACCTGCTCGGCCAAGCCGGACTTTGGGAAGAGGGGCATTTGGCTACAAAGATCAAGATTCTCCACGGCACGTCGTTTATGAACGTCCTGCCGTACTTTGACCGGGTTATCGAGAAAAAGCTGATTCAGTCCTCTAATGGTGGATTTGAAGTAGGGCAGGAGATAGTTCACCGCCTACGTCTGCGAATAGAAACTTGGGCACCGTGGGAAGTGATGGTTGACCCAAACGCCGAAACCCTGTCCCAGCCTGACGGATGCCGATACTGTATTAAGATTCAACTCGCCTCAAAGCGGGTACTCAAGCAGAGATACGAGCAGGGGATGTACCCCGGGCTTGACCTTGACAAACTTGACAATTACTCCGGTGGTAACTCCCGATGGCGGGGTGAGCACTTCGGACAGGAGATGCTCGCTGATCTGGGTCTGCCCGTACCGTCTGATGATAACGATATGGGCGTGTTGCTCCGGTATGAATCCCCTGATAGATATATTGATTCATGGATGGGTGAGGTTACTCTCAGGGAGATGGACAACCCGTATAATCACAAGAAGATCAACTTATCACGGCTTCCCCATACCCTCTCGCCGCATCCAAATGAGAGATTCTGGGGAATCGGTGAAGCCCAGCCCAACGAGATACAACTGGCTATGCTCGATGACCTCTACAACCTGACCTTCGCTTCACACTCGATGCTAAACCAGCCGATGGTATTCTTCCGCAAGGGGAGGATTAACGCTCGGGATATCGTCTTTGATTTGGGTCGAAGAGTCCCTGTGGACAGCAACTCCGACCGGCCTATTGGTGATGATTTTCATGTTTCCAGCGGCAACCCTCTTCCAAGAGACCATTATATGCTGACTGATCAAGTCGAGCGCAATGTTGATCTGGTTGCGGCTGAGTTTGATCCATCCCGTGGTGAAACTTCCGGCGGGGGTACGACGGCAACTGAAGTAGCTCTGACTAATGATCAGGGGGGTAAGCGTCAAGAAGGAACGATACAGGTTGGCGAGAACGTATTCAAAAATGACTTTGCTACCAAAACCCTGTCTATCATTGATCAGTTTGCTAATTTCAATGACTATGCGGAGATAGTTGGTCCTGAACGTGCGGTTTTGATTTACACAGCGAACCCCGGCGATCTTCCCGGTGGACATAATTATGAGTTCAAGGGGTCAGCCCAAGTAAACCAGTTATTTATGAAGGGTCAGGCACTAGCGACGCTGGCTCCCGTCCTGATGGGGTCTGAGGCGAATCGACCGGGGGGAATCGACCGCAAGCTATTGGAACTACGTCAATTTACGACAGATGAGATAAATAGCATGGTACTAACTGAGGATGAACTCGTTCAAAAGAGAGAAATTGAGATGGCTATGATGATGATGCAACAGGCACAGGAACAAGATAATCAACAGAAACAGATAGAGAATAAATCAAATACTCCACCTAAGAAGGATAAATCAAAATGAAACGAATACTAACAGCACTTACCCTGGTTGTCGTGTTGGCCTGTAACGCTGGGGCCGGGGTCATCCTGAAGGATAGCATTATTGCGGCTGACACGGTAGCGGCGGTACAGTATGCAGATACCGTTTATACGGCATCAAAGACCCTGCGGGGGTTAGAGGCTGGGACCGTGCTACAGTTCCACACGACCATCAATCAGCTAATTGGCCCAACCAGCTATGCTAATACTGGTAGTGGGAACCTGACCGACGACTCTATCCTTGTGTCGGTTCAACACTCATTCAATGGAGTTGATTGGACCACAGTGCCGATAGATACATTTTTCGGCACACACGTTGATACTCAGGCCAATTCAACGATAATCCCTGATTTGAGTGCGGTTGTCTACGGGCCGTATGTCAGGGGGATGTTTATCCATGTGGATGACGTTGAGGCAGATATCCCGGATTCCCTGGCGAATGTGTACTACTGGGAGTGTGAATTGTATATCCAAACAAGAAATTAAAGAATAAACCTAATAGAAAGGAAAGAGGCAATGAAACGAATTGTATTACTGCTGGTAGTGATGTTACCTGTCTTTATCTGGGCCGCAACCGTTGACATGGACATTTTGGCAGAGGTTGTAACCCTCGACACGCTGACTGTTGACTCAGCCCATGATGACTACGGTGACTGGGAGAGAGCCTGTTCCGTATCTGCGGTCTCTGGGCTGGATTCTGGTCACGTAGTGTATGAGATTAGCGGTCAGGTCCAACTGCCAAGGGGCGGGAAGTTCTATGTTGGCTTTGACAGTGCCGCAGGAACTACCGATACCCTGTATGGTTGGGAAGTCATCGAAGCCCCAAAGGGAAGGGAATGGTCCTATATTTGGGTTCCGTTTACCTTCTCTTACACGGAAGCGATTGACTCAAACACCCTGTCCGCAGATAGCATTCACCCTGCTGTAGTAGCAACAATGGCTACTTATAGCACGGGTCAGTCGTATGCCGTTGAGGATATTATCTTCAAACGGTACTTTGAATATAAAGGCGACTGATGGACGAACACAGACGGCAAAGAAGAATGTTGGGATCGGTCCTCCCGTCTAAGAGTGATAATTTAATTGAGGATCAGATCGAGGCCCTCCAAGGAGATCTCCGAAGCCTACAACCCCTGCGGGAGCTGGGATCAGTCCCTCAGTGGGCTGTAGCCAAGGAAGTCCTTGAGAGACAAGTTGAGATCAATGCCGACATGATCACCGAGCTATCGTATGATCCGGTGAAGAACCAAATGAACATTCTTAGATGCTGGGCGGTAATCAAAGCCATCTACGATCTGTTTGACATAATTGAGCAGACCGAGGAAGAGGGCAAAGCCAAGACCCAATCCATTAAGAAACGACTTGAAATCATGGAGAGGACAAGCCGATTACCGAGGGCCTCCGAAGTGGAGAGAACCCTGTAGTGTAACGGCCCCTTATAGGAGATACCATGGAATTAGTATTAGTACGACCTTTTAGCTTCCCGAATCTAACGGGCTTATGGTCTTTGATCAAGAGCATATTCCTTGAAGAGTCGGACGATGACGAAATTATCACTGATCTCAACGCACCACACTATGGTGACGGAGAGGCCGATGATGAAAAACGCACCACAATCGCTGGCGGCGACGATACCTCCCCTGATGGGAATAAGGACGATGACGACGACGATGAAGATGATGCGAAGAAACGTAGTGATGAAACGAAAGCCCGTGAAGAAAAGTTCCAAACCAAGTACCAGAAGGCTATGAAAGCAATCAAGAAGTCTGACCCTGATCTATATCAGTCCCTTAAAGATGGCACGGAACCAACGATGCCAAAGCACGACTATGACGACCCTGCTCTTGATGACCTCCGAGGCGGTGATCTAATTAAAACTATCGTCTCCCAAGTAACTGCGAATGTAAATGCGGCGAATCAGGCGGAGAGACACAAAGACAAGGTTGATAGGGCGACTAAGGCTTGGAACGCAGAAGCAGAAGAGGCCCGTGAGGTCATTGCTGAAGCTCAGGAAACACTGGGGCTGACCGATGCTCAGGCGAAAGAGGCTTTTGCTTATGCTAAAGACCTCGGGCTTGATACCCCAATGCGAATAGCGACGGCGACGATGACTTACATGAAGACTCTTCAGCCCGGGGCACCTCAAACTACGAAGGAACGTGTCGATGAAGCGAAAAGGCAACGAGATGCGTTGCTGGCAGGTCAACCGAAAAAGACCACGGCGGACCCAAAGCCACGTAAGAAATCTAACGATCAAACAATCCTCGACGAGATGAAAGCTATTAAACCGAAGGATGCTATGGATTTATTGGATAGCAGTCGGAAAAAGAAGTAATCTCGGGCGGGGTGAATGGATAAATTATAATGAAAGAATATTTCCAGAAGGCGTGGAGAGAGGCAACAGCTCTTAACATAGCTCTCGGCATGGCTCTATTGGCCGCAGGTGTCTATGCTCTAATCCAGATGCCGGAAGCTGGTATCTTACTTGGTTTTGCGTGGGGATCGCCCACCGTGAGTACGGGTTCCCGTGACAGGACTACCACGTATATCTCAACGAACCGAGAAGATACCGACTTTGAGAAAGGCATTGCCTTACTCGACCCTAATGAAAACCCCGCTACACTTGCCACTATGGACGTGAACAAAGGAACCGTCGGCACTATTGATTTCCATTGGTTCGAGGACGAACTCGTACCTGAGATTGATACTGTAGATGCAACCACAACTTCCGTCTCAAGCTCTATCACTGGAATTATAATGGACAACGTGTCCCGTTTCGCCCTTGGCGATCTGGTTCGTGTTGAACTTACTGGTGAAGTAATGTTGGTTACGGGTATCAGCGTTACCGTAACTGGTATGGTTGACTATACCCGTGATTTTGGTCAATCAGCCGAAGGCTGGACCGCACTTGCGGCCGCTATCGCCGACGGTGCTACCCTGCGTATCATTGGCAATGCCTTTGAGCAGGGACATACCATCCCGACAATCCGCTCGACTGTCGAAGTAGAGTATAGTAACTACTGTCAGGACTTCCGAACTCCGTTTGGAATCTCCGAGGTTTCAGCCGCCGCCGCTCACCGTGGCGTGCAGGACTGGCCTTATCAGCGTAATAAAGCTCGCATCACCCATACGAGAAAACTCGAACTCTCATTCTGGTGGGGCAAGCCCTATGCTGGTGACAAGGGTTATTATAGCTCTACGACTGGGAATACCGCTCCGGGTTCTATGGGCGGAATTAACCACTTCATTCAAGAGTATGCTCCGTCTGATCAGAAGTTGGACGAAACTGAGCTTACCCAGGATGAGTTCCAGAACTTCATGGAGTGGGTCTTCCAGTACGGATCAGATACTAAGGTATGTTATTGTTCACCAAGATTGAGAACGGCCCTTGACAAATGGGGTATTTCAAAACTGAACACTTTTGTAACGGACACTATGTATGGTATGGCGGTTGGAAAATGGATGTCGTCCCACGGTACAGTAGTCTTTGTTACCCATAAGATGTTTACTAAACCAGAGGCTACGGACTATTACTACGCTTTCTTCCTTGATATTGGCCAACTGAAGTGGAATAACTACTCAGACAAAGGGTCAACCAGATTGCGTCGTATGAAGCCCTATGAGGCTACTGGTGAAACCGGCATGAAAGAGGAGTTCCAGTCTATTTCGGGCGTGAAATTCGGGCTTGCCCCGAACCATGCTCGTCTGCGATTCAAGACGATTGGTGCTTAGTCTTTTTTGCAATAATCTCTCCCGGGGGTAACTCCCCCGGGGGATTCTTAGGAGTTAGTAATGACCAGAAAGAAAACAATGGAAGAGAGAGCCAGAGACGAGATCAATAAAGCGGGGCAAACTGCTCCGAGTAAACCAGAGGTCTCTACGCAGAATAAGCCTACTAACGTGGCTAATGACCCCGGGATAAAGCTCGAAACCGAGAGGGACATGGAAAAGAATGTGGACGTACACTGTAATGACCTCAAGACTGCTGTTTCCGAGGAAGAGGACACTGATATCAAGGCCGTGCTGAATGGTGATGACCTGCCAACTGCGTCTGAAGTCTCACAGGGGGTGTATATCTTTCGATCAAGGGAAGATTTCGTATGCGGGTTCTTTGTTCAAGGGCCGAATGGCCGAGTTAAGGTTAGAGCTAAGTTTGAAGGGTCATCCTTCACTCTAACTGATGATCTATGTGATATATATGGAGTGACAATAAAGGAATTTGTCAAGGGAATGATCAAAAATGATCGCCAGAACATACGCTATATGCTTGTATCAGGCCCCGGGATAGTTCGTACTGAGGCAATGGAAGCATTTGACAAGCGATCTCAGGCGGCCACTAACCGGCGGGATGCAAAGGTAACTCAAGGCCCTCGTAGCTCAGGAAGATAATAATGGGATTGACTACAAAAACCAAAGTTGACGTAGTTCTCGGACTCCCCACCCATGATGGAACGTGGGTGTGGGAGACTACGCACTGCATTGAACGCATGGCCCAATACTGTGCCGGGAAAGTTAGTATGGTCGCCCTCAGAAGGCAGAGGGAACCAGTTGCCGAGGCTCGGTCCGGGATGGTTAATGACGCTCTGGAATTGGGAGCGAAGTGGATATTGTTTATAGACAGCGATATGACCTTCCCTGAAGATGCCCTTGAACGCCTAATGTCTCACGACGTTGACATTGTTAGCGGGATGGCTGTTAAGTGCTCCCCCCCTTTTACTATCTGTTCCTCAGTTACTGAGAATGAATGGGAACACTTCTACCCGGTTGGAACAAGTGACTGCCCCACTCCACTCCCTGAAGATGGACTCATGGAGATTAGCGGATGCGGGGGAGCTTTTATGCTTGTCAAGACCGAGGTACTCAAGAAGATGGAAAAACCCCACTTCTCCCAGTGGTTCAACAAAAGAGGCTATGCCATTGGTGAGGACTTCAACTTTTGCAGAAAAGCTACATTGGAGGCCGGAGCTAAGGTTTATCTCGATACCGACCTTGATATAGGCCACGTACATCCGGCTATCTACTGGCCCAAACACTTTTTCCAGCACCGAGCGGCTGAGGCGAGAGCAAAGATGAACGCTGAGATAGAAAAGCACGCCGATGACCAGATTCTTAACCAACTCGCTGAGCAAAACAAGATGAGCATTGACCAAAAGATGGACAAGGCGATTATCAATTAGGTAAGGAGATAGTATGGACCTCGATGGATATGTAGAGATGATCATGGATGAGCCGACTCTCTCTGGCTGGAACGCAACCCCCGAGAACAAAACACGGGGTTGTCGGTCAGCTATAGGCCGGGCACTAAATAAGATATGCCGTGCCTATGATTTCCACTTTGCGGTTGACGATAAGACCGACTCGACTGTTGTTGATCAGGCTAACTATACCTGCAAGGGGAATAAATCCCAGTGTGCCGATATTCTCACGGTTAAGTATGATGGCGCTAAGTATCAGCTTCCCAAGAAATCAGAACAGCAGAGAGACGTAGCCATGGAGGGGCGCACCGGCACCCTGACCTCAATTCAATTCTGGACTCCCACGGGGATAGTCAACGGGCATCCCGAGATCACCTTCTATGGGACACCGGGGACGGTGGTTAATTTTGCCTATCACTACCGGCGGATGAATATCGACCCACAGGAGTTCCCCTCTCTGTTCTCTGACACGCTGGTTGACGTAGCCATTGACATTCTCTTTGGCAAAGCTCAAGTGTCCCAGCAGTATGGTAACTCTATATTCAGGGTTTCCAGCCCGGATTCTCTAGCTTATCGCTCCAAGAGAGCTATCGAAGAGATGATAGACAATTACGCGAGAGACGAAAACCTTTACCCCGATCCACCTATCGGAAACACCTGGCGCAAAAAGAACCGCCTAAGAACTCAGAGGTTTGGATATCATGGTTAAAAAACTAATCCCATTATTGCTCTTATTACTGGCATCGACAGGGTTCTCCCAGACTGTCTCAAGGACATATACAGAAAGTCCTCAGTTGGACAGCCTTCAGGCGGCGGTATATGCACAACTCAATATCAGAGCCGGTGGAAGCAGGAAGATTACCGATGTGGTGGTGACTAAGGCGATTAACCGGGGAATCATCGCTACCTGTACGGATTACCCTGCGTTGGAGGCGATTGACACGGTTTTGATCGGTCGGTCCGATACCCTGGGGACACTGCCAGCTAATTTCAACAGGTTGAGGAAGGTCTGGCGGCTGCGC
>Ga0233414_10000692_pt1 | contig 13600 bp, 9 predicted proteins | sample Na_anoxic_10_MG_FD_189020 | JGI IMG/M metagenome (GOLD analysis project Ga0233414, IMG submission 189020) | Seawater microbial communities from Saanich Inlet, British Columbia, Canada - Na_anoxic_10_MG | ecosystem: Environmental > Aquatic > Marine > Inlet | place: Canada: British Columbia...
ACACTAGCAACAACACCTGAACCACCTGTTATTTGCATAAACGTAGTTGAAGTTAACTTATAATATCCATTACCTAAAACATTTTGTCCAGGATCTGAATAACATACGTTAGTTGCAACAGGCGTACTTCCTGAGCCTGTATGGTAATATGTTTGATTTATTGTTGCTCCACATGCAGCTGACTCGCTTGCTTCTACCGTAGAAGAACTGAATGTTGTACACTCACAAGTATATGTTGTACTTAAAACAGGTGTGCTAGGCGCACCCGTTTGTTGTCTAAATGTATTGCTAGACGTTTTGTACCAACCGTTTGGAGCCGCTGTTGTCAATGCCGCATTTGTATATATGGCTGTAGCGGTTGCAAAGGAAGTTGTGTTTAAAAAATAGGTTCCTTGCGTGGGCATTTATTTTATTTTATTTATGGGGCACAAGTGCTTATTCCCGCTACATACCCGTCAGTTCCAGTAATATGAATCTTTTTATTTGCTGAGCCGTCTACATAGTGATAATGTTTTGGATCAGCTACTGCTGTACCTGCTGAGTTTGTAAACATCGTATCACCTGCTGCTGGATAAGTTCCGCTTCCGTTATGATAGTAAGTTGTTCCTGGCGTTAATGCACATACTCCAAGGAAGTTACCACCTATTGTCGCTGTAAACGATGTTAAACTTGAACATCCAGTACAACATACATCATCTGCGCTTGTTCCGACACATAAGCTAATTGAAGTTGCACAAGCTGAACATGTAGTTTGTGTTCCTAAAGTTCCTGTTCCTCCCGTTACTTCTCTATAAACAATAGCTCCTCCGTTACCAGGGTTAAATGAATAGAATCCATTACTTGCAACTGTAGTTCCGTCAGCTGTACTATATAATATAGTTGAACTTGCAAAAGTTGTTTGGTTCATGTAATATGTACCTGACACACCTGTACAACATCCTATTGCTGCTGTACTACCAAATGTTAATCCTACTGCCGGGAAACATGTAGCACACGATACTGCTGTGCTTAAACCTGTTCCATCTTCTGCATCACTTGTTTTTTCTCTACTTTGAGAACTATATGAATAAAATTGATTAGCTGCAAAACTACTCAATAATGGATTTGTATAAATACTGTTTGTTGCTGTAAAAGAAGTTTCTACATAAAATGATGAAGTAGTCCCAGAACAACATGCTGCGAATGCTGACGCTCCGTAACCTAAAGTCAAAACAACTCCACATGAAGTACATGCAGCTGAAGGGCCTAGCGCACCAGTACCTCCAGTTACCTCTCTATAAACATTGTTATTGTCTTTATACCATCCGTTAGGAGCAGCTGTTGTTAACGTTGCTTCTGTATATATATTTGTAGCAGTGTTGGCGTTTCCTGAAGCCCAGACTGTATCATTTAAAAAGTAGGTTCCTTGCGTTGGCATAAGATAATAATTTTATTCTTGTAAATTTACAAAAAAAAAATATAATATCCTTAAGGTTGACTAAGGAGTTCCACAAGCTTCAAGTAGCGCTACAAACCCTGTATTATTTGTAATTCTAAAAAACGTACTTGTTCCAGATGCATTAGTGTGATAATAATCATTAGCTAAAGGATTTACTCCGTTAGCGTCGGAGTAGACTAGCTCTCCAGCCGCAGGTATAGTTCCGGATCCGTTATGATAATATGTTTGTGTATAGTTAGTGTCTCCACATACCCCGTTAAAAGTCCCTCCTATTGTTGCAGAAAAAGCTGTAAGTGTTGTTCCACAACCAACACAACAGACTTCAGATGCTGAAGTAGAGTCATAGCATAACGACAATGCATCTCCACAGGTCGGACAATTTGCAGCTGCTTGCAGAATACCATTCACCTGTCTACGAGCAATAGTACCTAAAGAATAATAACCGTCAGCAGCTAAAGTGTTTAGCGCTTGATCAGTGTATAAAGAAATTGCATTTGCAAAACTTAATCCATCAAAGTAATATGTTGCTCTTGTTGCCATAATTTATTTAACAATTTTGTAATCCATTTCCGTCTATATCTCCCGAGCCGTCAGTTCCAAACCATACGTTAGCAGCTCCATTAGTTCCAACACTATACAATAACACTATACCTGTAGCAACCGTTCCTGTGTTATCACTATATATAGTAGTTCCAGCACCGTCACTTGGCCCTGTTCCTGTTGTAGTATAATATACTTCGTCTAAAACTCCAGAATACATACACGCTGTTTGAGGGTTTGCTTGTTGTTTAGTGTTGAACGGATAGTAAGTTACCGTAGGGCAAGTTACTACCGCATATACTTGTCCAGTACCTAAGTTTAAATTAATAAATTCTGTTGAAGATATTCTGTAGTATCCGTTAGTCAACTTAGTCTGCCCTTGATCTGAATAACAGAAGTCTCCAGCTTGAGGCGCTGCATTAGCCCCAGTATGATAGTATGTCTGATCTATTGATTGTGTACAGATAGTTGATATTTGAGGATCATTTACACTAGAATTAAATGCCTTTATTGCACAACTTCCATTACTAACAACCACTCCACTACTATTAACTTGTATCCACTCATTATTACTTCCCACTTCATAATATCCAGATTGTAATCTTGTACTTGATGCGCTGTCATCACATGTGGAAGAAGAATAAACAGTATCACCAATTGAAGGTAATACGTTTACACCATCATGATAATATGTTTGACTTGCAGGCTGTACACACGCTATAGCTATAGAAGACTGTACTGTACTTGATAAATATGGTGTACAGAAATCTCCACAACCACAACACGCATCACCGACTACACTAGCATCATAACAGAACGAAGCTGAGTTAGTTGTTCTGTAATCGTATATTAAATATAAATATTGATTTTGAACAGGTAAATTTATTGAAGATATTGTTGCTTGATATAATCCACTTGAAGGACTGTTTACATCTGAGTTTGGCACTGTAGTTGCAGCAGCCAATAACGCATTTATATCGGTACTATTATTATCATATAAAGTGTTTGATGATAGCCATGCAAAATTATCATTGTTTACTACCCATGTATAGTCATCAAAATTAATTTTATTTGACCTTACCGTTACGTTAGATCCTGAGTAAGGATATACACCTATTGATCTTGTTCCTGATTGTATAAAATATTGTGAAGCTATTTGAACGTCTGATCCAAAAGTCATCATGTTTGATGCTACTGGACTTGAAACGTTTGCGTCGTCCCATTTAAATTCGTTATGAATAAACTTACCAACATCTTCACTTGAACTTATACCTACTTGAACTACTACTAAAGAAGTTTCTGTAGGACAGTTACATGTTATATCGTAGTCGGCTGATGGGTTTGGCGTAACCGTAACTAAAACAGTTGTTGGACTATTTTTAGTTTTATTAAAATTTAAACTTCCACTAGTTGTAGCATCACTTACTGAAGCTACTTGAGTGCCGTCCCAAACCATACTTACACTCATAGTTCCTGACGAAATAGTATAATCAAACACTACATTACCAATTACATTTCCTATTTCTATTGTATATTCTTGAGCACTTGTAGAATTTACTAATGATTTTTGTGTTCCACAAGGTAATATTACCGGTGGTAATGGTACTGTATCTCCATTAGTGCTTAATACATATTCGTCCATATACGGATCATAAGCTCCTAATTTTTGTGTATTCAACTGCGCATTAAATTGATCTCTAAAATAAGATCTCATTCCGGTGTCAGATATAACTTCTAACGCATCATTATTAGCTGATGTACCTTTTAATTTTATTACAGCAGTTCTTTTAGTGTCGGTAAAATACATGTCATAACCCCAAGAGCTGAAGCTTTCTGGGTTGTAACTAATACCATACTCTTCTATTCTAGCTATTTGTGTTCCTAAAACTTGAGGCACTGATGCAATAACACCACCACCTGTTGAATCACTGATAAGATTTTTTCCAGTTAACACATAACTTATCTTATCTTCTTGCAACACAAGAATATCTGTTTCTCTTGAATGCAGTTTCATTATAGGGCCAAAGCTTGTTTCTAAATCTTTGAAATTTACTAACCCTAAATTAAATTCATTTAAGTTATTTAAATTAGAGTTACTACTATATATACCACTGTATGTTAATTCAGCAAATCTATCTGCTTCTTTAAAATCTTCTTTTGATACAGCTAAAACTCTTTCACCTAAGTTTACAGCTTGACCATCTAACGCATCTAATACCTTATAGCTTTCTACTCCATTTCCAAAAGTGTAACAATTAAAAAACGGTAATGTTACAATAGCATCTTGCGTTGCAGTTTGAGCTTGGTCTCCATCGCCATTACCACCCATGTGATAACCGCCTATAACGTCATAAGCTTCAGATGAATCATAAAACAAATTAGGATCTGCATCCGCAGGTTGTGTTTCCCATACAATTAAATTATTAGCTCTAGTAACCACTATCTCAGCTTCCATGAACCAAGTTTTCCCACCGTTAGCACACGCAATTACCCCACTTCTACAAGCTAAATATAATGGAGAAGCCGCATCACCTGGTGTTGCTTGCCAAAACTGGAAGCTAGGTGTCCATGGTGCAGGACATTGTACAGCTCCAGAACTAGTAGCAATTGTATTAATAAAAACAGGGTTTTGTAACCTTCCATCACCGTCATCAATAACATCTCCTGCTGCTGGATTTATAAAATCTCCTTGAAACCAAGCATGTAAGTCATCATAATCTCGTGAAGAAACATAAGTGTTTTCCCATATATAGTCTATACCAGGGCATCCACTTGCATCATGTCTGCCTATTCTCCATTTTATTTTTACACTAGACTGCGCTGGTATTGTATAGTTATCAGTAACATTATTAGCGTCAGTAGTAAAAGCTGGATACTGTAAAAAAGGACTGCAATAAGCTCTATTAGTACCTCCAGCAGTTTTTTCACCCGCATCAATAACAGCATTTGAGTCTAAATTAATACTAAAGTTTTGAGCTCTAATTTGCATATAAAGCCCCGCTAACTGATTAGAACCAGTAGGAGCCTCACCCTCAACTTCTAAAAAATTTGATGATTCAGCGCTAACATCTAACACTTGACATGTGACCTCTCTATTCAGCGGCCCACTTGCGTCAGTTTTAACAATTAATAAATCACCTTTCTGTACTTTGTTTTGATTATCACCTTCTAACTTAAAGTATATAACTCTTGTTGTTTGACTTTGATAATAAAAACTAGAATATATTGTCTCATACCCTCCTTCACTTGGTTTTAAAACAAACTTATATTTTGTAGCCCATGTAGGGGGATAATTCTCTATATTGACTTTTATTTTATTTTGATCAACAGAAGCTGAAGCTGGAACAAAAGTTGTATTAAACTCTGACACTAATACTGTAGAAGCTCTACCATAATCGTCCATATATACAATTCCTGTTTCATAATCTCTATTACTATGCAGAGAAGATGTGTCTTGACTAGAAGTAAAAGTTCCTTGACCTCTTGTAAAATAAAAATATTCATACACATCAGTCGTTCCTGAATTATACTTCATAGCTAACACTTGCAAGGAAAACACATTTGATCCTACTGTAGATCCTATTCTAAAACCTTGTTGTGTTTGAGAATCAATACTACTGTTTGATTTAGTAAACACACAATTAGTAGGAACTATTGTAACAGTGTTAAATAAGTCTGTTAACGAATTACCTTGAGTCGATGTTGCTAAAGGTTGAAAATTAGTATTCAAAACTGTACCAATACGTTCAGAAAACTCTATTGAATTTACCATTTCATACACTGAAGTATAATTTCTGTTTACTGGAAATATTACAGATAATTCAAACGGAGTGTTTTCAAACGCTGAGTCATAACACGCATCACCGGTATCTCCATTTAATTGAGAATGTTGTATAAATACTGTAAAAGCTAATGAAGATCCTTTGACTAATCTATTAGCAAAATCACTTAAATCAAAACTAATTTTAGAATTTTGTACAGTTGTGTTTGTGTTAGGATTTATAGTATATACAGCTCCTGTTGACATTGTTGCCTCAGGCAAATCGTCAAATAATATATCGTTAGTAAATAACGATGTTGTAAAGTTAATAGGTATGTCCTGTCCAGCTGCATTTATTATATCATACCCATCAGTATAGTTACCATAAATTAACCTATTACCCTGTATTGTTTGAGCTTGTGCAACTTTAGGAACATTGTCATATAATCTTAATAACTCATCGCTTCCTAGTACAGTATATATTTTACTGTTTGTAAAAGTATATGTTTGTTTTGAATTATTAGCCCATCCATAGTCAGATTTTTTAAACCTTTCTATAACATAAATAGAATTACTATTACTTGGTTTAAATAATAAATCAACCTCGATAACTTTATCTGATCCAGTTTCAAACTGTACCTCAATAGAGTTATATATATTTTTCATTGAAGCATTATTGAAATTATTCACATCAAAATCAAAAGGCCCTGGTTGAAAAGCTGCGGTAGAAAACAACGACGTTGCACTATACTCATTATTTACATACCTATATCTATAAGCAAAAGTTATAAATCTAGTTTCTAAATAATTCTCTTCTCCAGGAACATTTAAAAACTCTATACTTGGTGCAGGTAATGTGTCTAAAGTATCAAACCCTGGCGGTTTTAAAATAACACTAATATCAGTTTCTTTAATACCATCGTTTATCCCTGCTGGATCCGGATAATTTTGAGTTACATTTATTTTTCTAGGAGGATTTTTGTCGTCTGTCCAAAAAAGTAAATCTTCTATCTTGTTTACTCCAGTAATTAAAAACTTAGGATCAAAATTTAATACTTGTTTGCTAATAACATGATATGTTATAGCTTGTGATTGTACATTAAAAGAAACAATTAAATCTAACTTGCCACCTACAACAGGATTGTTTGCATCATGAATAAACCAATAGATAGTTTCTTTTGATCCATCTTGGTAGGCTCCTATACATACAGCTGAATTAGATAAATTTTGACCACCATAAGCTAGAGTGGTTAACTGTGTGTTACCTTTTGAATTTTCTACAGCACCTATTTCAGTGGTTTCTGTAGATCCTAATCTTACGTTAATTGCATTAACATATTGGCCTGGAGGAACAAGACGTTCATCAACGCTCTTGTTCATTTTACCCGCAACAAAATTTGTATTTACTATCGGCATCTTACTTTAACCATTTATCCTGGCCTCTCAAACTCATTAAAAGGCGACCAGGGTGAATATTACTTAATCTAATTTTTGCATTTCTTAACAACGATGACTTATCTTTCCTTGCTCTATTTACAATATATTCTTGTACCCCTAATCTACCATTTAAAAGAGAATATTTTACATAAGCATATAAATATTCTTCAAACAATTTATTAACGCTGATGCTTCCGTCTTCACCATTCTCCATACCATCTGAAACATACTCTACAACCACTGAAGCTCCGTTACCTATAGAGCTAAAATTAATAACTCCTCTTTGTTTGTCTATACTAAACGTTGGATTTGCGTTAGCTGTTTCAGTGTTTAAACCAAATCTTGCTCCTATTCCAAAGTCAAAATACCAACATCCATCTACATTCCATCCTGATTGATTGTTGTATGCGCTACTTTCGTTTAAATAAATAGTTTTAGCACCACTTGTAAAAGACATATCTAGTTGTGAAAACTGTGGCTTTAATACATTACCGTCTTGATCATATATAATCTTAGCATTATTATCTTGTAAGTATGTTGATGCCCATCCTGTTTGTATATTTTCTGTTAACGGATATAATACACCATTCAAATATTGTGATATTCTTACCCAATTTACATAGTCAGAGGGTAATATAAATCTTAAATTATCATCTAAATCCATCTGTAACACCTTAACTTCTTTCATCGCATCATAATTCAACTCCTGAATTCCTCTTTTAGCGTGAAATAAAACTTGGTATCTATTAAGATTATTAATTAACTCGTGATTACCTTGATACATTAACATGAAATTATTTACAATATCATTTAATGAAACGTACTGGTATGATCCCCAATTTTTATCCTGAGGTATTGCTCCTGAGTTTGCGTAATATGCGTAGTCATTTATATAAGCCATATCTTACGTTTGTATTTGGTTGTTATTAACTTCTTCTTGTTTACCAAACTGATAAACATCTCCTTCTCTAATTTCTATACCTATATATTGACATATTTTAGCTACAATGCCAGGTTCGTCTGACGAAGGCAATTCAAAGTCTTGATAATCCGCTTGATTAATATCAAATAATGGCTCACCAGAACTAAGCGATTGGTATGTCCATTTAGGCGATAAAGGGTATCTAATATATTCAGCCGTTACACTTCCGTTATTTGTTATTGTTGTAGGATAAACTGTAATTGTATTACCTAACTTGCCAGTGTTTGCGTCACCAATAACAGATGTGGTTGCTCCTCCTAAAACATAAGCCGGGAAGCCAGTGGATGGTGCTGTAAGTGGTGAATTGTTTAAATAAAATATTTTATTTTGATTAACTCTTTCAACTTCAACAATACCTGTTGTATTAAATATACCATAACCATTTCCTATAGTTGCTGCCACTCCAAAAGGCGAGTATGATAATGTAAGTTGAGTTTCACTATCTACACTTATAACAAACGCACTAAATCCTGAGTAACTTGATGAAGCCGTAGTGTTTACTACTTGTTGCCCTACCTTCACTCCGCTAGATACAAACGTAGCAGTCGTATCTGTTAATGTGTTTAAACCTGCCGCAGTGCTTGTTCCTGATGTTATTTGTGTTGGAAAGTAGTTTACTTTATTTATTAAATAATAATCGCTAGGTAAATTAAATAGATTAGCTCCTTGTTGAGCTAAACTTCTAGTAACCGAAAAACTATCAATTACTTCAACCAGTCCTTTTACAATATCAGCATATCCTGTTCCTGAAAGTCTTTGGTTTTCTTTATTAGTCCACGCATTGTATTGGTAAAAATAATCTTCAAACAAATCCATTTGCGCTTGTTGCGCATATAAATTAAAATCTTGAGGAGAAATATATCCGTAATTATTTTTATTAGCAATAGCTAAAACAGTATTTCTAACCGAGTTAATCATGTTAAATTCTTTTTACAAATATAGTCAAAAAAAAAGAGGTCACTTTTTTTGTAACCTCTGATTTTTTAATAAGAAAATAAAACTTACGCTTGATCAGCAGCAGCTTTAACTCCTAAAGCAATAGCAGTTATAGTAACTGGTATATACGCACTAGCCGCAGATGGCGGGTAAGAGCTTCCTCCTGGAGAAAAAATTGGTTGTTGCCAAGATAACTGTAATGCAGTTTCTACAGCTCCATTTAAAAAATCTTTAAATGAAGAAGAGTTTGCTACAATTGCATCATGCGTAATTTTGTACGTTTGCACAACGTTAGTTTCAGCTGGTACTGTAGCTGAACCATCGTTAGCAATAGCATAACCTGCTTGTGCAGAAGAAATACTATTGTAAAAAATATTTACTACAGTGTCACTTACTTGCTTAATTTCCATAATTCCATTTACAGGAATTAAAATGTCGCCTTTGTTTTGTCCGGCACCAGACACGAATAATTTGATAAACTTTTCCATAGGTAATAATGTTAATGGGTTAATAAAGCACAAAGATAAGCTTTCTATTTATCTTTTTTTAAGCGCTTCTTGAGGTACTTATAAGCTTCTAAACCTTCATTACTTTGTAGATATGCGCTCATAGCATCGTACGGATCTTCATTAAAAGGAATTGTCATCATTTTCTTTTTATTACCAGGAAGATTGTAATAAACATCTCTTCTGTTATTTCTAAATGACAACCAGTTGTTGTCAACAAACAAATGAACTTCGTTTTGTAGTTCTAACATTGGATCGTTTACAATATCAATTAACTCTTCAGGGTTGTTTTTAGCGTAAACTAAAATATCTCTTTTTAATTCTGGTATAGTCATAGTATTGACAGATGCTCCCATTAAAATTCTACTTACAGAAAGTAATTTTTCTGTTGATAAATTTTTAGCTAAGACTTGTGCATCTATAGTTAACTCAACTGAAGCTAATTCTTCTGACGCATCTTTTGCGTTATCTATTTCTTCAAATACCATTCCGTTACCCGGATGATAGTGTAAGAATTGTTGTAGTACTTGGTTTTCTCTCTGAACAACCAACATACCATCTTCAAATACAATAGGTTCTAAAATAGCATTACCATCTTGATCGTCTTCAAATGGAGTTTTTTGATTTCTTGCATATCTTAAAGGTCTATTAATACCTTGCTCTTCGTCAAAGTATAATAAAGGTGATCTGTTTGAGTGTCTCGAGGATAGCATGTAAGATAAAGGTCTTTCAGATCTTTTTAATCTATATGCTTTTGTTTTTAAGGGTGTAGTGTTTTTCATTATAATATAATTTAATTTGATTTAATAATAATAAATATTACCCCCGTCTTTTAAACGAGGGTAAAATTTATGTAACAATTTAGTCTTGGAATAAGAAGAAGTTGTTTGCACCTAAAGTACATACAGCTCTTTCAGACAGGAAGTTTACTTCCATTGCATCCAAGTCAGAAGTTCTTGCTCCACCAGCTGAACCAGTAATCCAAGTTTTATATCTTCTGTCTTCAGTTTCTGAAGCTCTATATCTAACATGTAAGAAAGGTCTCTTAGCGTTCTTACCTAAGATTTGATCGTATACAGTAGTTGAACCAGCTGGTACTAATAGACCATTGATTGCTCCACCAACAACGTCACCTCTCATTGTAGGATCGTTAAGGTATTTCCAGTCAGACTTATAGAAGTCATAACCTCTTCTAAATCCTGTAAATCCAAGATTTAAAGCCATGTCTTTATCATTGTCAAAAAGACCATAAGATGTACCACCCGCTCCGTAAGAGTTTTGAGCAGCAAGCATATCGTCAATATCAAAAGAGAATTCTCTGTTTACGAAAATTACGTTTTCTTCAATTGAACCTTGCTTATCTAGTCTTTGGATAATGCTATCAAACTGAGAAAGTGTTTGTGGATTTCCTCCGCCCCAAACGTTTCCTCTGTTTCCTACTACATAGAATACACCGTCAGAACCGTTAAGGTTTGCTAAAGATGCTCCAGCACCAGAATTTTGTAAGAAGTCTCCAGCACCAGATCCAGCGTCAGCAGGAACTGCTTCTAACATTGCTGTTTCTAAATAGTCCTCGAATCTTAATCTAGTGTCATGTTCAGACTTTAAATACCATAAGTATCCGTTTACTCCGTCTTCACCTGAAACCTCAATCCATCCGATTTGAGCCATATCAGAACCAGAAACAGAATATTTGTCTTTGATTATAATTGGCTTGTTGTCGAAAATTAAGTCATCAGATTCGTTAGAACCAACCATTCCGTTTGTTCCTTTATTGAATTCTGATCCATATATAAATATATCACACGATACACCTGCGGCCATTGCTTGTCCGCCTGCTTCATAGTAAGCTACAACTACTGTTTGAGCTCCACCAGCTGTAGAAGCTGTTTTTACAATACCTTTGTTAGATAAGTTAGAGCCAGGAGTTTTGTCACTAATCATAACTGTTTGTCCAACTCTCAAAGCTGATGTATTTTGAGTTCCAAGTGCTGGGTTAAAGTTAGTATTAGGAATAGTCCATGTTCCTTCTGGTTGCGCTGCTGCTTGACCTGAAGTACATCCTGTGTACTTAATGTGTAGTCTTCCTTGCTCTGCCCATTTAATAAGGTCAGAGTTAGAAGGCATTTCTGCACCAACCATTCTAAGGAAGGATGCGATTGTTCTGTTACCATATCTTTCGAATTCTTTTTCATAAGTATCAGGTAGATACTGATTTAAGAAATCAAAATTATTGATGTAGTTTGTACTTACAGGCACTTGTTGTGCACTTGGTTGTAAGTCAAAACCTGGGGTTAAATTTACTGCCATTGTTTTTTAATTTTTTTAGTTTAACTTTTTTTAATACTTCTAATTCTGAGTCCTCTTCCACTATCTGTATTTCCAACTGGCCTTATTTTCATACCGTCTTTTGAAACGGCTTGTGGAGCCTGTCTCATATCCATATTAATGTTTTTAGATTTTCTAGTAACATTGTCTACGGCATTTGAAACACCTTGTTCGTAAAAATACTGAGCAAACTTATCAGGGTTCATGGCAACAGATAAAGCTTTGTGATAACCTTTAGCGTCTGACATTAAACCTTTTTCATCCGTATACTTATTAATAAAATTACCAATGTCTTTTTGAACATTTTTAACTTCATCAGCTGTACCCGGTTTATAAGTAAAATTATTTTCACCAACTTTGAAATCAAAACCTTTGAATTCATTGTTAAAAACCTCGTTGGTTTTATTTAAGAAATAATCATACCTCTTTTTGTTTTGCTCTTGCGTAGTTTTAGACTCATCAATATAACTCTTATAAGCATTTAAATTTTCTTGTTGATCAGCAGACAACCCATCCCCACTTGACTCAAGAGGGATTTTATATTTATCTTTTTGTTCATTCAAAAACTTTTTAGCTTTCGCAAGTTCTCGTTTTTTCGCTAACTTAATTTTCTTAATATCTTTTGGTTCGTCAATATCTTCATCGAAATCAAACTTATCCTCAATAATATCTTGAATATCTATCGCATCTAACCCTTCTTCAGTGTTAGAGTAATAGTTAGCAAGTACAGAATTGTCATCCATAGAATCATAGTCTTTTTGTAAATTGTAAAAATCCTGTATGTTTCTACCGGTTTCTTTTTTGTACTTTAAATACGCAGACACATCATCAGGTAATGGTTCGTTTGCCTCTTTTTCCGCAAACAGTTCATCAACTGAATTTATATCTTTGTTATATCTGTCTTTAATATAAGAAAGAACGTTGTCATCATTTAACTCTAATGACGGAGTTTTATCTTCTACAGGTTCAGTTTTATTTTCCTGAACAGGTTCGTTAGTGTTAACTTTTTCCACAACTTGTTCTTGTTGTGGTGTTTCTTCAAACTTTTCTTCATGCTTCTTTAGAAGTTGCTCTTCAACTTCAGCACGGGATTTTTCTTCAACCAATCCAAGGTCTTTGACTTTTATTTCCATTTAATTAAATTTTATACAAAGTTAAACAATATTTATATTATTTTTTTAGCCTATCTAGGATTGAATTCTGCTAAATCAAAACCATCTAAACTATCCTCGTTTGATTCAAAATTTACAGGGGGTAAATTGTTTTTACGCTGCTCTATTAATTTAGACTGCTCTGTTGACTGCTGACTTATTCTTTTGTCTTTTGCTTTTTCTCTTTTTTCCTCTCTACTTTGTAATCCTTGCTGCTCCAAACCTTTTAATTGCATTTGCATATCAAACTCAACTTGCATAAGTTGTCTTTTTAGTTCAGCTTCGTTTTTAAGCTTTTCTATTTCAAAAGCTACATCAGCTTGTCTGTATTGAATTTTAGCTTGAGACTCCATTTGTATCTTTTGCATCTCACCTTGAGATTTAGCTTGCTGCGCCTGCATTTGCATTTGTGCTTGCATTTGCTGTTCTTGTTGTCTCTGTTGTTGTTCAGCTTCCTGTTTTTTCTTACGTTTTAATTTAAGAAGTTGATTAGCCATTTTTAAATTACTAAGCTCTCGTATA
>Ga0233414_10000693_pt1 | contig 13595 bp, 20 predicted proteins | sample Na_anoxic_10_MG_FD_189020 | JGI IMG/M metagenome (GOLD analysis project Ga0233414, IMG submission 189020) | Seawater microbial communities from Saanich Inlet, British Columbia, Canada - Na_anoxic_10_MG | ecosystem: Environmental > Aquatic > Marine > Inlet | place: Canada: British Columbia...
GTGAGAGAGTCGGGAAAAAATACTCAGTACAGTGATATTCTAATCTAGATGGCTAAAAGAAAAAGATATACTGTTCAAGAGATGAGAGCAATGGCTGCTCAAAATCAAAACGATTTTGATATGGTGGCCAAATGGAAGGGCTCTCAGTCTGACGTAGTAGAACAAAACATTAACTGTCTGGTCTGCGGCGCTCCTAATATAATGATTATTCATAGACATAATATGGTTAATGTGATGGGTGCTAAGTATCTTTGTGAGGATTGTACTGGTTTTGGTTGGGCATGGATGGGTAATCTATGTGCAGAAGATCCAGAAGAAGCACGTCAAAGAGGCACTGTGATAGAGGAAGGTAGATCGATATCTACTCTAGAAGAGAATGCGAAGGCCGGGGGCGATCGCCTTGAAGCAAATGGAATGTTATTTGGTAGTAGAAAAAAGATTCAAAGTAGTAATCAGAATCCCACTGCAGCTTATAAGCCTATAAGAAACTTTGATGATGACACCCTTCTATTGCATCTATCTAAATGTAAACACCCCAGAGATATCGATGAAGGTAAGTCTTGGGAGCTTTGGATAGAAAAGAAGAGATGAAGCTTTTGTATATGGCACAACTTGTCATGAATCCTATTGGTGGTGCTGAGATAAGCACTATCAATTTAATAGATAGTTTAAAATCCAACGGGGTAATTGTAGATTATATAGACTCTTCTAACGTAGAAAAGTTCAATCAAGACATAAGTATAATGGGTCCTGAAAAATATTTCAAAGACTATGATGCAATTTTAACTCAATTAAACTGGACAGGACAAGTATTAGACTTGGCAAAAGCGGCTGGGAAAAAAGCTATATACTTTTTCCATAGCTGGGAACATATATGTAAAGTTGGACATACTGGAATAATTCCAGCCATATGTAACAGGATTTGTCGCCATTGTTACTATAAAAATAAAGAGTTTAAACCAGATTACACTATAGCAAACTCAGAATATACAAAAAGAATGTTGGAAGATCACTATGATATAAAAAGTGAAGTGATATATCCTTCACTTAATCTAAAGGATTTTATATGTAAAGATCGTTCACCAGAGTATATCACTATGTCAAGACTACATTATATGAAAGGCACAGATAGATTTATTAAAATAGCTAAACGAATGCCTGACCATAAGTTTAGGATAGTAGGCTATGGTAAAGAGGAGTGGGATGATGACATACCAGCGAACGTTACTGTATCTGGGCACCTAAGCCCTAAAGAATGCTACCAGGAAGCGTCTCTCTGGTTATCTCCTTCTAGATTCGATTCATTTGGAATGACAGTTATAGAAGCTCAACTAAATAATATACCTACGATAGCAACAAATATATGCGCAGTAAAAGAAGACGAGACTGTCATGTTAGGATCTACTATAGACGACGGAGATAATATAGACGAATGGATAGAAAAGATATCATATTGGAACAAGAAAGTAGATACGATAAAGCCGAATAGCAATGCATTAGATAAGTTCTTAGATAAAAATAAGGCTTTGAATCTGATAGATATGATAGGTAGCTAAGTTGAATTTAATAGATATAACTAGAATACCTGTTTGTTGGACTACATGCGATAAGTCTATTCATGACAGACAGCCTAGAATGGAGACCATGCTCGATTCCATAGGCATAGCTGCTGTAAAAATTAGTGGACCAATTACTAGTCCATATACAATTGGTGTCGCAGAAGGATACATGGATGCTTTAACCAGATTTAATCCACCATTTCTAATATTAGAAGATGATGCAACACTCATAGGTGATATAAACGATATACCAGAGATAGAACTTCCCAAAAGATGTGACGCCATGTATATAGGTACATCCTTATTTGGGAGAATGGGCGGCAAGACCTTATTGAATGGTATTATCTCAGGTTTATATAACGAAAAGACTTTAAGGATTTTTAATATGTTAGGCTTTCATGCCATAATTTACTTAACTAAATCATACGTAGATTTATGTGTTGATTTGTTAGAACAATTTATAGAAAATCCTGTAGGCGGCTGTGATGATCCAATAGCTGACAACATGTACAAGAGCGACGTGTATTGCTTAAAAAATCCTATATTTTATCAGCAAGACGGAAGAAGCGATCAGGCAACAACGCTCCCGGTAAAACCGATTTGGTAGATGGTAAGATGATTAATATCTGTGCAATATCAGACTATAACTATTTGCCACGAGGACTAGCCCTATACGAGTCTTTAATAAGGAACAATGATGATATAGTTTTACATTATTTATGCGCTGATGAAAAATCATATAATGCGATATCAAAATACTCGTGTGATTCTTTAAAAGTTTACACAGATAAAGAACTTCTTGAAAGAGATCATGACCTATCCGAATTAAAATCAAATGATAATTTATACTATTTGTTCACGCTAGCTTCCTATTTTGCAAATCATCTTATGGATAAAGATATTGGAAATATTACATATATGGATAGCGATATTTTTTTCTATGGGGATTTCCAAATTATCTTAGATGAAATTGGTGATAAAGAGATAGGAATGTTCAGGCATAGATGTTTCCATATGGGTTGTTACAGGCCAGAAGGACTATTCAATGTAGGAGTAGTCTACTTCAAGAACAGCCCTATCGGAAAAGAGTGTCTTCACTGGTGGAAAGATGCTGTACTGCATAAAAAATACCCTGCTTTAGCTACATGTGGAGATCAGAAATACTTGGAAGCCTTCTTAGAATTACCTAAAGATAGAGTTTTTATCGATGGAGATATAGGGCATGGTGCACCTTGGCAATGGCAACTATACGATTATTCAGAGTATTTGAAGGATGGGTTAATCATTTGGGGAGAAGAGAGGCAAGAACTGCTATTCTCTCATTTCTCAGAGTTTACTTATGATTTAAATACTGATTCATTTGTATCATCTACGAATCATCATATTTATACATCATTAGAGATGTATGATAGCATACAGGAACTAAAAAAGATTTATGAAGACTACTTTTGTGAGATTAAGAATGCAATATATAAATATAGTCTAGGAGTATAGTATGATTTTCTTAGTGACCGGTGGTCGAGGTTTCATAGGTAGTCATTTTGTAGAAAAGATTTTAGGTGAGGGTCACGAAGTCATTGATATTGACAAGATGACCTATGCTGCTAATGAAAACTTACCCTGGGATAAAGATTCAAACTATGCTTTAATCAAAAGCGACATATGTGACATAGAACATTTACCTATATGCGATATCATTGTTAACTTTGCAGCAGAATCCCATGTAGATAATTCTATTGAATCTCCTAAGATTTTTTTAAAATCTAATGTAGATGGTGTATTTAATATTCTCAGTTTGCTCCGAGCTAAGGTATATCAAAAACCACTTTTTGTTCATATTAGTACTGATGAAGTTTACGGAGATGCTAATGAAGAAACAAAACAAGAGGATAGTATCCTGAATCCCAGCAATCCGTACTCTGCTACAAAAGCTGCGGCAGAAATGTTAATCTTTGCTTATGCTAGAACATTTGGTATTGATTACCAGATAGTTCGAAGCACAAACAACTATGGTCCACGACAATACCCTGAAAAACTTGTACCAAAAATCATTCATTCTCTTGATAATAATGAGAAGATACCACTTCATGGAGACGGATCTTATGTAAGAGATTGGCTGTATGTAAAGGATAATGTTTCTGCAATTTATAAAATATGTCAAGCTAAAAAGTTATGTGAGATATGGAATGTGTCTGCATATAACTACATGTCTAACATAGAAGTTGTTAAGAAGATATGCGACTGGAAAAATATAGAAAACTTTATGGAGAATGTTAGTTTTGTTGAAGACAGGATGGGCCAAGACTATAGGTATTCTATATCTTCTAAAAAGATCAGAGATGCTTTAGGGTGGATACCAGAAAAAAAAGATCTATTTAACTTTATTGATAAGATTGGAGAAGAAAGGAATGATTGATCTATTTCATATACCAAGTTATAAAATAGATACTTCAGACTTCTCTCATCTACTACATGACAGTATTGTACAGGAATTTGAGCAGAATTTTGCAGCTTATGTAGGTGCCAAATATGCATGCTCTGGAAATAGTGCCTCTAGTCTATTGTTTTTATCTCTTCTCGGGAGAGACACAACAGTTAAAATACCTAGTGTGATTCCACCAGTTGTCCCAAACTTAATAATCAATAGTGGCAACAAACTAGAGTTCTATGACGATATAGAGTGGGTAGGTTCATCCTATCACTTATATGATAATATTATTGACTCGGCACAAGAAGTTACTAGAAACCAGTATAAAGATAATGATAATCCAAATGCCAAAATGATATTCAGTTTTTACCCGACTAAACCAGTAGGCAGCTGTGATGGAGGAATGGTCGTCTCTGATGATAAAGATGCTATAGGCTACTATAGAACTATGACAATGAATGGTATGAATTTTTCTGGGGATAGCTGGGAAAGAGAGCAAGAATTAGTAGGGTACAAAATGCATGCTACGTCGATACAAGCGTACATCGCAAATGAAAATCTCAAAAGACTTGACGAAAAAAATGCTGCATTAGATATAGTTCGTAATATATATAATGAAGAGCTGGGATATAATAATACAAGCAGACATCTGTACAGAATTAGAGTAAACAATAATAGAAAATTTATTGAGGAGATGAAAAACAATGGCGTAGTCTGTGGTATACACCACAAAGATTGTCACAGGGTTAAGTGTTTCTTATATAAAGGAACACCTCTTCCAAATTCAGAGCAAGAATCTAGTCGAACTGTTAGTATACCATTCCATGAAAAATTAACTCATAAAGAAGTTAGCTATGTGATAAAGAAAGTAAAGGCATATGCTAAAACATAATATACAGGACAATGGAACTTTAAGTTTTACAAATTTTAGTGACTTACCATTCCAGCCTAAGAGAATTATGACAATGTATAACGTTCCAAAAGGAGAATCTAGAGGACATCATGGACATAGAAAAACTAAACAGATATTAGTTTGTGTACATGGAAGAATCAAAGTGACATTAATCGACAAAGATTCACACAACACTCATATACTGAAGCCTGGGGATTCTTTACTCCAGAAGACATACGTTTGGGGAGAGCAAGAATACCTGGATGACAATACTGTTATGGTAGTTCTTTGTTCAGAAGAATTTGATAAGACAGAATATATCTATGATATAGAAGAGATAACAGGAGCATAGCATGAAGATAGCTTTTGGCATGATAGTATTCGAAGGAGACTATGTCGCTAGGTTAAAGGAGTATAAGTGATATGAAACCAGATACAATAGGAACTTCCGAGACTAAATTATGTTTTTTAAAATTGATACCAGAAAAATCTACTGTTCTTTGCGCTGGAATAGGAGCTAATATAACTCCAGAAATAGATCTTATAAATCAAAAAGAATGTTTGGTAGTTGCTTTAGATCCTTCTTATTTGACAAAAGGATTTTTATCTCGGACCGCACATATTCCAAACTTTATGTGGCTTCCCTATGCATTAAACTCTACAGAAAACTCTTTTATGTTTTATGAAAGTGTTGATGGAGATTTAATGGGTTCGCCAGATAAAACGCATTCATGTATAATTAAAAATAAATCAACTTCATATCTGGTTAAGTCACTAACATTAGATTATTTGATTAATTTAATTTCTAATATTTCCTATCTTAAAATAGATATTGAGGGGGGAGAATATAATGTTTTACGAAATTTAAAGGATTTATCTATACCTCAAGTAACAATTGAATTTCATCATTTTGCTTCAGATAATTTTTCTGAAGAAGATACTAAAGATTGTTTAGATTTGTTTGAGGGGTTTGGATATAAATCTTTTGACTATGGTGATGGTTGTGAGTTTTTGTTTGTTAAAAAGGACTTAATTTAATATGCTCAAAATTGCTTTTGGAATGATAGTATTTGAAGGAGACTATGTTCTCAAAGAATGCCTAGAGCAAGTCTATCCATTCGCTGAACAGATACTCATTGCTGAAGGACCAGTCAGCTATTGGCAACGACAAGGTAGAATAACTTCTACTGACGACACAAATCGAATCTTAGATAGCTTTCCAGACCCAGATAATAAAATTAAAATAGTACACAGTCAATACTCAGAAAAAGATGACCAGTGCAGAGCGTACATGAAATATATAAATGATAATATAGACTACATATGGAACTTAGATTCTGACGAGATATACACTACAGAAGATTTGCACAAGATCGTAAAAATGCTAGAGACAGAGAAGCCAACTAGTGTAGGTATCAGGAGTTGCTCATTCTATGGCGATCTTGATCATTACTTAACGGGATTTGAGTTAGCTAAAGATAACTTTCTTAGAATCTTTAAGTATGAAAAAGGTTCTACATGGCAGACACATAGACCTCCAACGATATTGTATCCGAGGGATATGAATATTATAAAGAAGCATATAGATAGTGACTCACTATACCGAGACTTGGATGTTCAGATGTATCATTACTCATATGTATTTCCAAATCAAGTATACAAAAAAATTATGTACTATAAAGACAGCGTGTCAAGACATAATTGCATTGATGATTATTTTAATCTAGTATACCTTCCTTGGATCAGGGGAGACTTAGAGACGAAACAAGCAATAGAAAATCGATATCTCGGGGTTCATGAGTTTAAACCCCATGTTCGAGGAGAATGTTTTACGGCTATATTTCAAAAGAATCATCCAGAGAGTATTGAAAATAGTATAGAATTAATAAGAAATACGATACAAAATCAATTAGAAGGGTACATACAATGCTAGATATCACAATAGAGAAAGATCTCTTGCTTTTTCAAGACTATAAAAAATGTTTAAGCTATCTAAATTCTATTGATGATGAGAATTTAAGCTACCCTAGTGATCCAGTTAATTTTCATATATATACAGAAATAAAAACTGTTAAAGAATTACTTTGTGTGGAGTCTTTTTTAGCAACACAAAACTTAGAAAAAACAAGATTAATTCTATGGTCAGACTATGATATATCTGATAATTCTTTATTAGAACCGTATAAAGAATTGATAGACTTTAGGGTTTATAGTCCAGAAGAAGAAACTAAGGGAACAGTATTAGAAAACTGTAAGGAATGGGTGGCAGTTGAGGACAGCAAGCATTATATGAAGAGTGGTGTATTGAGATTTTTAGTTACCCATAAGTATGGTGGAGTTTGGGCTGACATGGACATGGTTTTTCTGAGAGACCTCAAGCCAATTCTTGATCAAGAGTGGGCATATATGTGGGGTTCAGAATTAGATTTTCGTGGCTTTGGTCCGTGTGCAGCGATAATGAGTATACACAAAGATAGCCTACACTCAAATCTCTGTATGCAAGAAATCGTAAACTCAAAACCTGTAGCGGATAGTACCGTATTAGATCATGTGTTATTAGCAAAAGTTTATACTAAAAAACGATTTACTGTATTTCCTTCAACGTTTTTCAATACAGAATGGCAGCTCAACACAACATATGTGAACGATATTAAGCATTACAACTCCGGTGGTTTGGGAACCCAGGTTGAAAGTGGGTGGTTTGAAAAAAATCAGTTTAGTAGTTATCTTTTTGAAGGAGCTTTCGCTTGGCATTGGCATAACTCATCTTATAAAAATCATAGGATAGAGGATGGTTCTAAGTTTGATATACTAATGAAGCTAAATAAAAAAGCCCTGAAACAAAAAGGAATCCTATGAAAATTAAAATACTCGACTACAATGAAATATTGGAAGAATTGTCAATGTCACTTAATCAATAAGGGAAAAATCATGATTCCTGTTATTTTAATCCATAGAGGGTATCAAAACTACTTAGAATATAGTATAAAACAAGCCGCACAACAAAATCCAGTATTTTTCATTGGAGATACAGAACCAGTAATAGAAAACGATAGCTTTAGATTTATATCATCCAACGAGCTAATGGATGATGTAAATGATTTTAGTAATATATACGTACATTTAAATACAACTCCTCCAGATTATGAAATATTTTGCTACATTAGATGGTTTATCCTTAGAAACTTCATGAGGATGTATGGATTTTCAAAAGTATTTTATATAGATTCTGATGTGTTGTTTTTTGAGAACGCTGAAACAGAATGGGCTAAATTCGATCAATATGATATGACTTTATTGCATAGGACTGCAGGAATCTCATCTTTTTTGACTATGGATGGTGTAAGTAATTTCTGTAACATGTTAATGGAAATTTATTCAAAAAAAGAAGAGTATCATTTCAATAAAATACGTTCTCACCTAGAAGTAAGACAAAGATTCGGATTGCCGGGAGGTGTGTGTGATATGACTTTGTTAGAGTACTTTCACTATCATTCAGAATTTGGTGGTGGCCCAGGTCGTGTCGGTGAAATGATGCAAATAATTAACGATACGACCTATGACCATAATATTAATGTATCAGATCAGGATTTTGAAATGCAGAATGGAGTTAAACACATAAAAATAATAGACGAACAGCCATATATCTATAGTAAAAAACTTAAAAAGGATATCAAATTTAATGCGCTACACTTCCAGGGCCCTTCTAAAGACTTGATGAGAAAAATATATGAACAATGTAACTAACTTGAATAATTTAGAAGATTCTTGGAAAAACAATGATGTTCTATTCTATAGGCAGCTGGAATATAATCTAAAGGAAATTGCTTCGGTAGAAAGTTACCCAAATCATTGGCATGTATTCATAAATCTTATTGATAAATTTAATCCTAGCGACATATTAGACATTGGATGTGGCTGTGGAATTTATTATGAATTATGTAAAAGACATTTTCCTGAAATTATTTATACTGGAATGGACTATTCTGAAGAAGCAATAGAGTTAGCAAAAAAAACTTGGGCAGAGGACCATTTCTTTGTAAAAGACTACAAAGATCTAACTACTGTAGATATTAAAGACTATGACTTAGTTCATGTGGGAGCTATGTTTGATGTTCTACCAAATGGAGACGAAGCATTAGAGTTCATTCTATCACTGAAACCAAGAGCTCTACTAATCGGTAGAATAAAATTAACAGATAGAGATAGCTACTATGATACATATACTGCATACGACACAATCACAACATGCGGATTTTATCACAATAAAAATAACTTTTTAGATCTTTGTTCAAGATATGGCTATAATGTATATCAAACACTAGATAATTTTTACTTAAGGAAGAAATGATAAGTCAATTTTCAGAAAAATGGCATAGAGAAGATTTAGTAAATCATATAGATGAATTTTATCACCTGTATGAAAATAGGCCTATAAGAGACAACGGGGGAGGTATGAAGTCTGCACATATGTTCCCGTCTTGGTATATTATAAAGAAGATGGCTCCAAAGATATTGATAGAAAGTGGTGCATGGAAAGGACTAGGGACATGGTTTTTTGAGCAAGCTAGCCCGCATACACAAATAATTTCTATAGACCCGGCTCCACACTTTAGAATATATACTAGTCCAACAGCGATATACCAAACAAAAGATTTCTTGCAATCAGACTGGTCATCCATATCAAAACAAGATACATTAGTATTTTTTGACGATCATCAGAATTGTTTACCAAGAATCAAAAGTTGTCAAAGATTGGGGTTTAAACATATAATCGTAGAGGATAACTACCCTTATCAACAAGGAGATTGCTATAGCCCAAAAAAGATTTTATCTAGCGGCGAGGACTTTGTTATTGATCAAGCAGGAGAAAGAACATGGCATCTTAAAGATAAAAAAGATTTAGAATTTTTTGAAAAGAACATTAAGACATACCAGGAGATGCCTCCTATCTTCAAAGACATAAAGACGAGATGGGGCGACGATTGGAACGAAGATAATTACCCTACTCCACTACCCCTCTTAAATAACGATAATAAAGATGAATATAGAACCTTTTATTCAGAAAGATTCGATTATACATGGATTTGTTACATAGAATTAAAGGAGAATGAATAATGTCTAAGTGGGACACTTCAATAGATCTTATAGAAAAAATTAACAAATTTTGGGAAGATGGTATTGGGCACTTAAGTGAAGAACAAAGAGATTTTATTATACATAGACTAGAAGAACTGAAGCCTAAATTTTGTCTTGAAATTGGATTTGCTGGAGGTAGACACACATCTACTGTTCTTAACTGCTGCGGAATAGTAAAAATGGTATCCATAGATATAAGTTTTGATCACTCAAACAGTAGAGAAAAAATAGAACTGATACGGTCGCACTTTAGTGATATCGAATTTATCGAAGGTGACTCAAAAATAGTATTAACAGATGAATTTTTTAATTCACATTTTCCAAAAGGGATAGACTATGTACTTGTAGATGGGGGGCACTCTTTTGAAGAAACAATGTTGGATATGCAAAATTGTTATCCATATTTGAATAATCCTGGACTCATGATCGTCGATGACTACAAAAGTAAAGTGTGTCCTTTATCTTCAGTGGATCAAGCAGTGAATTCTTTCTCTGCTTCTCAAAAGATAGACTTTGAAGAGGTAAGTTTAGACGATGGTAAAGGAATGGCTATCTTTTATAACGAAGGCAAGAGAAATGCCTGAGTGGAACCCTAAAATGGAACTTAAAAACTGGATCGAAGAAACGAAGATGCAATGAAAGTATTGCTGACAGGCGCTACCGGTTTCCTTGGACAAAATCTAGTAGCATCTTTATCTCAATACTATTCAATAACCCCTATGGGATCTAAGCCATGCGATCTAAGGGAACAAGATTCATGTAGAAGAAATATAAAACAGATAAAACCCGATGTGATTATTCATGCTGCGGGGACTGTTGGAGGTATAGGGGCGAATAAAGAAAACCCTGGGAAATTTATGTATGAAAATTTGATAATGGGAACAAATATTATCCATGAAGCTATGGTCAATAATATATCTAAGCTTATACTACTAGGAACAGTGTGTGCCTATCCTAAATATACCAGCATACCCTTCAGAGAAGAAAATCTGTGGAATGGCTATCCTGAGGAGACTAACGCACCATATGGTATAGCTAAAAAGACTCTAATGAAGTTGGTAGAAACTTATCATGAGCAGTATGGTATGGATGGAGTGAACCTTGTGCCTGTGAATATGTATGGGCCCTATGACCACTTCAATCTAACTAGCAGCCATGTAATACCTGCTTTAATATTAAAGGTGCATAATGCTATCATTAATAATGAGCAATCAATTACTCTATGGGGTACCGGTCAAGCATCACGTGAGTTTCTTTATGCCCCAGATTGTGCTGAAGCTATCAGGCTGGCAATAGAGAAGGATGTGCCGCCAGATCCAATTAATATTGGTACAGGAAAAGAGATCAAAATACATGAGCTAATAGAAATGATAGCGGATATTATGGGTTTTGATGGGGAGATCTTATATGATACTACTAAACCGGATGGTCAACCTAGGCGGTGCTTGGACACTTCAAGAGCTAAAGAACGTCTAGGATTTGAGGCTAAGACATCACTAAGTGATGGGTTGCAGCATACTATATCATGGTTCAAGAAATCTCTACTCTAATATAGGCTCTATAGTTACATATCTTACTCTAGTAACCGCACCTTTCGGTATAGATGTAACACTACCCACCGTATCGTCGTCGTGTGAGTACGTAGAGCATATCACAACAGCCTTGTCGTCATTCCTGAGTACATACCCCATGGTAACAAACCTCTGTGGTTCGATGAGCTGAGCCTCTTCCTGGGTCCGCCACTCATCATCCCCTATAATATCTAGCCACTCTACTATTACTGCTTTTAGCATTTTATCTTCTATCTTCTATGAACTCTTCCCAATTAAACTTATGTATTGTCCAGCCCGAGAACTGGGACATATCTACAGTACCATACTCTACTATCTCATTCTTCTCTGAATCATATAATCCCACTCTGGCTGTACCTGATGCGTTAAGTATAAGCATTGCAGAGTCCGGATGTCTGACTATCGTATCAGGTTTAGCCGGTGTGCCGCTACACCCCGTTATCAATCCGATCATGAATATCGTCGATAATGCTATCATCAAGCTCTTCCCTGAGGTCTTCATTGTTACCTACCTGTCTAATTGAGCTGCTAGATCTATTCTTTTTAGTAAAGAACCAGTCTACTAGTAAGCCGAGTATAGATTTAAGTATACCCTTAAGCTTATCTAACACTATGATATCTCTAAAACGGCAGCTATTACATCTATAGTCGTCGCGTTGCCTGCTGTGACTTGTATGGCATCACTCGCCTCTAAGACTAATGTGCCGTCTATTATCTGTAAAGAGGAGTTGGCTGGCAAATCAGCTGCAGTCACGATTGAGGCCACGTTACCTCCTTGCTCTCGTACGACTACCGTCACAGTTGTGTCTGACGCAGTAGTATTAGAGCAGTATATGGACTTAACTATAGATGTAGTTAGGGCAGGCGCAGTATATAACGTGGTTGCGCTAGTGGGGACATCAACTAACGAGGCGTTCTTATATGTATTTGCCATTAGGGTAATTCTCCAGTTACTTCCGTTAGTCCTATCGTGTCAATCATTTCAGCAAAGCTACATGCCTGACCGGTTGGAATGACATTGCTTGCCTGAACTACGTATGTGTCAGGATCTACTCTAGCATAGGATATGGTAGTTAGCTCCCCCATTCTTGCTTGCATTCCAGTGAGCATATCTTGAGTGGACATGGTATTAGCGCCTAGATGTGTAGCAGGATATTCTGCGTCTGCAGATATTTCTATGTTAAAGCTATATACATCATCTGGATTGCTAGTTACACCAGTAGCTATCTCTTGAGCTAGTGTATGGTCGGAGGTATTTATCACGAGGTAGTGTCTATATATCCAATCACTAGGCATTATGGTGCTCCTGCAAAGTAAATATGATTGCTCGGTAATGGGATATTATATTTTGCGGATAGATATCCCTCCATTTTTTGTCTATCGGATGTACTAATCATTGTATTAAATACTGCAGCTTCATACATATAATCTTGATATATACCATTAGATCCATTACCCTTACTACCTAAGGTATATGTAGTTAAATCAACATTATCTCTAGAGATATACGCGATATGACCACCACTACCATTAAACCATACATACAAGTCAGTTATATTACCTGATCTATATTCTATTCCCATGCACATTATTGCAGGATAAGAATGCCCTAAATCTGTACCTAGCTGCATGGATCTATTATGTTGATTACTTCCATCATTCCTATATATAGTGATTTTGTTAGTAGTTACGCTACCGTCTGTATCCACAAACATTCTTACTGCTAAATGCTTATGTGCATTTGTTGCTCCAGAAGAATCATTAAAAGAAATCAAGTATTTATTCCCTGAATAGTTTATAATCTCCGCGACTACTACCATAAAGAAGTTATAGTTACTAGTAGAGGGGAATGAATCCGTGAATAAATCATCTCCTCCGTCAAAATACAAGGCGTCATATCCATTCAATTGATGATCTGTCTTATATGTAGGCTTTTTACTGGTAGTAGACTGTGCAAGAGTAAGACCATTCCCGCTACTATCAGACCAAGAGGCAACTGGATCATT
>Ga0233414_10000694_pt1 | contig 13572 bp, 14 predicted proteins | sample Na_anoxic_10_MG_FD_189020 | JGI IMG/M metagenome (GOLD analysis project Ga0233414, IMG submission 189020) | Seawater microbial communities from Saanich Inlet, British Columbia, Canada - Na_anoxic_10_MG | ecosystem: Environmental > Aquatic > Marine > Inlet | place: Canada: British Columbia...
CCACCTTCTCCAGAAACAGTTAACTTTGCACCATGAAAACTGAAACAACCAAAATCACCAAATGTACCTACTTTTTTATCCTTAAATGTAGCACCATAAGCAGGAGCAGCATCTTCTATAACTTGTAAATTATGCCTATTTGCTATTTCCATAATCTCGTCCATCTTTGCAGGATGACCCCACATATGTACAAGCATGATAGCTTTAGTTTTAGGGGTTATAGCTTCTTCAATTGCTTTAGGAGATATACACCACGTTTCAGGCTCAACATCTACAAAAACTGGTGTTGCTCCTGTATAATCAATAACAAAAGATGTAGATGCCCATGATAAATCAGTACATATAACTTCATCACCTTCTTTTAAATCAAGAGCAAGGCAAGCTGTATATAGTGCTAATGTACAACTATGAGTAGCAATAGAATATTTTACACCTAATTGATCCCGTACTTCTTTTTCTAACTTTTTTATATATCCATCAAAGTTTTCATAAAACCCATTCACAACAGCATCCTTAACAATATCTACTTCTAATTGTGTAATGCTTGGACCAGCAAAAGCTATTTTTCCTCTAAAAGACATTCCTTTATTTATCACAATATATATACTCCCTTTCTAAATTTAATAATTCTCTTGATCTTATTTTAATTAGTTTAACAGGAATACCTGCATATATTCCCCACTCTTGTAAATCTTTATTCACTAAAGACAAAGCCCCTACAGATACACCATCACCTAATACTACATCAGGAAGTATAGTAGAACCTGCTCCAATTATATTATGCTTACCTATAATTATCTCTCCATGATCACCACCTGTATATTCTTTTGGAACTGTAGCACCTGTTAGTTTATATCCTAAATAATCATCACTTCCTGTAAAGATTTTTACTTGAGGGGCAAATGTAGAAAAATCCTTCATAATAAACCCCTCACTCCCAGCTATATAACATTGTGAAGCTATATTAACATTATTACCTAAAACAACTGGCTCTTTACTAGCTACAATAATAGTAAAATCATCTATTCTTACATTATCACCAATTGAAATATTCTCTGTAAAATAAAGACCTACATTTTTCTTTATCTTTACATTCTTCCCTAAAGACTTAAATCCAAAATGTTTTAAAACTTCCTCATCATAAAATTTTTCACCTATATGCATATCTTATCTTGTCCTAAAAAGTTCAAAATTTTGATGCCCATATATTTTATGTGCTTCTGGATCAGTTGGATTTGGGTCATCTACATAAATTCCCTCTGGGTTCCAAGCTTGTGTTTTCTCAATAAATACATCTAAATCTTTATCCATTTGTAGTCTTCTTTTTATATAAGACTCTCTAAAATCAGGAATTTCTTCTTTTAGCTTTTGGATATCTGGTTTATCTTCATATGCACCCATACCTAAAGGAGAATACTCTGTTTTATTAAAATTCTCTTTAGATAATAAAATATATCCACAAGATATAACTGGTGTACCACATAATCTAGCTTCTACTGTTATAATACTCATATTATCATAACAATATAGTACCTCAGATCTTTGAAGTAATTGTGCAAGACCTTCCCTAGTAGGGGGATTTCCTACTTGAATTATTTCAACCCCCGGTGCAGGAGAATTCCAATGTCCCGTTTCAGGTACTGGCTCATTAGTCATTCCATTCCCTTTACCTGAATAAACAACAATCCCTTTTCTATTATCAATTACAGGTTCTTCAAAATAAGACTCAATTTCTGGTGGTAAAAATAAAATATTTTCGCTTCTACAATCTTTTGATTGGTGAGCTTCACAAAAAGCCCAAGGCATTTGATTTGGTGGTGTTTCTTGATATGCACCCAACCAATATTTAATAACATTAGTAGCCCTAACAGGATTATGGGGAACTATATCTGGATAAATCCATATACCATTATGTTGTAAGTCTCTTAACTTCTCCTGACTCAAATCCTTTACATAATGTGTATCCTGTAAGGGGTTTTTATGAAATCCAGTAACATAAGACTTATAACCCTTTTCATTTATTGCATGGGATAGATAATGTAATTGAGAAATTCCTCCACAAAAATGTGCATATCCCGGCGTACATATAACATACTCTTTTTTTTCACTCATATCTTTTCCTCTTTTAATTGGTTATCAAAATGTTCTAATTTCCAATCTATATCTTCCCAATTAGCAGGATAATCTTCAAGTTTCTCTATTTGTGGAATTATATTCTGATAAAAAAATGAATCTTCGTTTCCACTATGGCATGTGAATTTATTGTCCCATGAAAACCAAGGGTTACTTAAGCCTCTATTTAAGATAGTTTCTAAACTTTCTTCAAATATATTTCCCATTCCTATCATAAGCCACGGACAAGGCAATACATCCCCAAAAGGAGAAACAGAAAAATGTCTTTTAAAACATAAACATCCTATATCCAAACCATTGTTTACTGTCAAATGAGTAGAACAATTATATTTTTTTGTTAAAGTTTCAAGATAGTCTAAATCTTCTTGATTTAAAACTTGATCTTTTGCTTCTTCAAATGTACCAACAGGCTTCGCATAGATAAGCGAACTATGTTGATCAAAAGTTTTTAAAAATTCTAATTGTTTTTCTATTTCCCCTGATCTTACTAAATCCTTAGTTGCTACAATATTAATTACCATTCCTAAATTATTTTTCTTACATAAAGGTAACATTTCAATATTATTACTCCAACTGTTTGTTTTAACCTTACGAAATTTAGAATGATTATCAGACATACCATCAATACTTAAATGTATACGATCTACCCCTTTACTGACTAACCACTTAATCTTATCTTCATCTAAAGCAAGACCATTTGTGTCCATTGATAAAACAAATCTCTCTGGGCCTATGGCATCAATAAGCTTTTCGAGATCTGGAAAAATCAAAGGTTCTCCACCACTTATACACAGCGAATAGAGGCCGTATTCATGTGCTTGATCTGCCAAATCTTTAACTCTTTCAAGAGATAGCTTTGTATCTTTTTTATTATCTATAAAGCCCTGAATACCACAATGTTCACAACGCATTTGACAACGTAAATCATAAATCAATTGCATTAAACCAATGCTTTTTCCTGCTTTAATTTGATTAGGGATATTTTTAATTTTTTCCCATGCTTGAGGCTTTTTGTATTCTATTGTTTGAAGATTTTTTGTTTCCCTTTCTGTTCTTTTTACTACCATGTGTATATCCCCTTAAAATTTTTATTTTCTAACATTTTATATACTTCATTATTGTAAATACCACATATAACAATAATGTTCTCAAAGTCAACATCTTTTTCTAAATTGTCTTTATGCTCTATCTCTACCTCACATATTTTTCCACCACATTTCTGTTTATTAGAGTCAAATATTCTTTTAGGTTTAATATTATATAAACTGTTCATTTTATTAAGAATCAATTGTGAATAATGCCCTGCACCAAAAACAGCAAAATCATTGTCTAATTTTTCAACTAAACTTTTAAAATCCTTAATATCCTGTACCATTACACTCTTCATCTTTTGTAAACTGTTTGCTGGTTTTCTTACTACAACACTAAGACAAAGATCCTCTTCATTATTAGATACTGTTTCAATTTCAAACCCACATTTTTCAATTAAATATTTTAGTGTACTTTCCCTAAAATAAAATCTATGGTCTTTAGTAAACTCTAACCATATATTATTCTTTTCTATATAATCATAACTAGGTACTTCAATTAGACCTACACCATTAGGTTTTAATAGGTTATAAAGATCTTCTAAAAAATAAACAGGATCAGGAATATGTTCTAAGAAATAGATACAATAAAAAGCTGAATATCTATTTGAGATACTATAAGAAGATAAAGACCCATTTAAAACAGAATGTCCTTTTTCCTTACATTTCTGAGAATTATCAAAATCCTTCTCTAACCCAATAACCTTTGTATCTAACTCTTTAAAGATATCTAAAAACTGCCCATCTCCACAACCTATTTCAATAATATCTTCTTTTAATTCATAGTATTCTATAAAATTTTTAAAAATTTCTTTCTTTTTATCCCTTTGTTTTTCTGAAGAACTAATACTACGATATACTGTTTCATAGTCTTCACTCAATGGAACATCAAATAATTGTACTGCACCACAAAAATCACATTCTGCTACATGTAAATCAACTATTTCTTCCTTACAATTAAAAGTACTTTCAGGAACCCCCTCAATAGTTAATGTATTAGAGGGTAAAAGAGATATTCCCGAATTACAAACTTTACACTTATCCATTTAGCCTCTTTTCAATCATTCCAATTCTTTTTTCATCTTCCTGAGTTATTAAATGATAATATCTTCTCTTACTTTTAAGCCATTGTAATTCAAATTTGATAGCTTCTGGTAATCCTTTTTTAATAGTTTTGATTGCATCTTTACGGAAAACTATCTTTCTTGTTTCAAATTTATCTAATAAATCTTTATCTATTAGCTTTGTAATAAAATCAACTGAATTTAAAGATATCCCACCACCTAATGCAGTTTTTAAACCTTTAGCTTTACTCTTTTCAAAAATCTTTTTGCAATAATTAAATATTTCATCACTGTCTATTTTATCTCTACCTACATTTAAAGAACCAGTAAAATCTACTCTACCTACTGTTATACTACTTAATAGGTTAATTTTTTCCAGTTCTAACATTTCATCAAAATTATGAAAAGCAGTAATAGTTTCTACATTAATAGCAAACTCTATGTCTTTTTTATTATCCTCTGGTATAAAGGTTTCAATTGCGTCTACAAATTTTTTAGTTGAAAAAGCAGTTTCTGTCATTGGAGCAACAATTCCTTTAGCACCTATAGAAAGAGCTTCATACATATTAGATACAGCCTCTACCCCACCAATTTTTAGAATAATAGGTAATCCAGCTTGACTTGCTACATCCTTAAGACGCATAAGTTCCACCATTCTACTACCTTCATTCTCAAACTCTGCTTTAATTTCAAAAACTCCGTAATCGTCCTTTAATCTTTTTAAAGTATCTACCATTTCGTATTCATGTTTATTCATTTTTTAAAACTCCTAAAAATTTCTTTAAGTCCTTACATTCTAAAACGTATTTATTAGTATTGGTTAAAGATTCCCCAATTTTTATAGAAAGACATTTAAACTTAATCGCCATAAGAATATCGCTTTCATAAGAATCCCCAACCATTAGAATTTCCTTATTATTCACCTTATATTTTCTACATATACTTTCTAATACATATATTTCTGGTTTGCCTATTATTATATCTGGTACTTTTTTTGAAGCATACTCAATAGCTTTTACTATTGGCCCTGTTCCAGCTTTAAAACCACACTCAACAGGAAACTTTGAATCCATATTACATACAATAAATTTTCCTCCCTTCAACAATATATATAAAGCTGTATCTATTTTATTATAACTTATATTAGAATCATAACCTACAACTAAATGCTCCGCTGTGTTATCTTGTACAACATTTATTCCTTCTTTATCTAATTCTCCTTTAAACTCTTCTGACCCAATTACATATATATCATCCAAATTATGCTCTTTTAAATATTTTGGCACTAAACAAGAAGAAGTATAAACCTCTTCTGAATCACAATATATTCCTAACCTATTTAATTTATCCCCTATTTGTTTAGTTGTTTTTGATGAGTTATTTGTATAGAAGACAATATTAAAATACTTTCTTACATATTCTACTACTTCTTTAGCACCCTCTATAAGAGTATCCCCTTTCCAAAGAACCCCATCTAAATCAAATACTATTAGTTTTATATTATTATATTTGATAACTGTTCCTCCTTATCTAAAAAGGGAAACATATTTTCTAAGGGCTGAGAAACCATAGTCCCATCAGCTTGTTTTTCTGAGGATAGTTTAGGCATAAAAATATAATCTGACAACATTACTTCACAAAGAACAGATCCTTTATAATTTAATGCTTTTTTAATATTCCTATCTAATGTCTTTTTAGAACTAATCTTTACATATTTTAAACCATACAAATTAGCAACTTTTTTATTATCTGGAAAGGATACTCCAGATTCTCCATTACACCCTATTAGTTTTTTATTAAACCAATTTGTTTGAGTCTGAATAATAGAATGATATCCATTATTATTGAGTATAAATATTTTAATAGGTAAATCATATTGTTTAACTGTTTGTAATTCCTGTATATTCATTTGTAAAGAGCCATCACCAGTAATACAAATAACTTCTTTATTATTATAAACAGAAGCCCCTATAGCTGCAGGTAAACCATAACCCATTGAAGCACATCCAGAATTCCAAAAATAAGTTTGACCTTCTTTAACAATTCCTGACTGAAATAAAGATACACAAGCTGTTCCATTTCCTGCAGTTACTATTGCATCTTCTTTTAAATGAGTTGTAAGTCTATTTACAAAATGGTAAGGATTTAATTTTTTGTTTTCTGTATGTTCTTTCATTAATATAGGGTATTTTTGTTTCTTATCTAAACACCAACTTTTCCATTCTTTAACATCAATACTAACCTTACTACAATATAATTCATATAATAATTCAGACATAAAATATTTTACATCCATTTCGATATTTAAATCACCTTTTACAGTAGGTTTATTTAATTCTGCAGGATCAATGTCAACAATTATTTTCTTTGCATTTTTAGCAAAAGAACCCCAATTATAACTCACTTGTCTTATATTATTTCTTGTACCTAAACAAATAACTAAATCAGCATTTTGTAGTGCAAAATTACCCGCTCTATTACCAATTGTTCCTATTCTACCAATATAATTATCTGAATCATTAGGCAATATATCAAACCCATTGAAAGTTGTTACTACTGGGATGTCTAAGTATTCAATTAAACTTAAAAATTCTTTTTTTGATTGACTTAGTTTAATCCCATGACCTGCAATAATTAAAGGTCTTTTAGCTTTAGTTAATTGTGGAATTACTTTTTGTTTAATCCCTTTTAAATCTAAAATATTAAATTCTAGTTCTTTTGATTCTTTAAGCAAATGTTCTTCTATTGGGAACGACTGAATATTTATTGGTATATCCAACCATACAGGCCCAAATCTCCCTGTTGTTGCAATTTTTAAAGCCTTTTCTAACTCTTCTTTAATAGTATAAGGGTCAGTAATCATTTTTGCATATTTAGTTATAGGCTTAACTATGTCTATAATATTAATTTCTTGATCCCCAAACTGTCTAATTTTAGAATCTGGAATAGATGCTTTTGTAGTCCCATATTTTACTTGCCCTGAAATATATATCACAGGAATAGAGTCTGTCCATTGCCCTAATACTCCAGTTAATGTATTTGTACCGCCCGGACCGGAAGTTACATTTACAACAGGGACTTTTCCAGTAGCTCTATAATATCCTTCTGCAGATATAGCAGATGCCTGTTCATGGTGATTACAAACATACTTAATTCTTGACTCCTTTCTTAAAGAGTCATTCAGAAACATTGCACCACCTCCTGTAATTACAAAAGCAGTTTCAATTCCACAATCTGCAAAATATTTCCAAATATAGTCTGAAACAATCATCTTAATTTAAATCTCCTTTCTCTGGAGTTTCTTTCTCTTCTGTATCATTATTCAAATCCTCAAAATTATCTATATTAACTTGAACAGCAGATATATTTTCTTGATTTAAATATATTGTACTTTCTTCAAATTTTATTACTAAAAAAGAAGTATGTCCTGTAGAAATTATTTCGTGGTCTAAAACACCCATATAACATATATCTTCTTTAATATCATCATCATAAGGTAATTTTACTGGTTTATTAAATATTACTTCTACAATATAAGTCCCTTCATAAATTTCTTCTTTCATACCCTATCCCCTCTACAATATAAATATAATACTTTTTTAAATATTTTAAAGTAAAAAAACTATTCCCCTTTAATAATATCCATCAAATATTCTTTAATTTTTACTTCACCAAACTTATCTATAATAGCCTGTCTATTCTGCTTTACAGATTCATAATAACCTTTTCTATCTTCTTTCCAAAAAGTATATGCTTGTGTTAAATTAGTCATCATACTACTTATAGAAGGTTTTGCATATTTAGAATTCTTCTCATATCCATGATGAGCCATATTTACAGCTTCGTCTAAAAAGTAGTCTATTGGATAATTTCCCTCTGCTTCACAAACTTCAGGAAGTGAAGACCAATTTGTATAAGTTACTGGAATTCCTGCCAATTGGGCTTCAGCACAATTATGACTACTAATTCTTTCAACTGTATAACTCTCATCTTCATCAACATGCATATTATACACATAATCGTTGAATTGGTATTTCTCTATTTTTTTAATAGGTACTAAAAAATAATTTTCATCCTCCAATACATATTGAGCAAGCCTGTTACTTTTAGGAATAAATTTTTTAAAATCTAAATTGAATAAATTAAAAAATCTATCATAAAACTGCTTATATATTAATATTGTATGTTCGTTTTTATCTCTTTTTGCTGTAGAAATTGAACAAAAAATATTATATCTACTAAATAATAAGGATATATCATGTGCTAATTGGTAACTATAAGTTGTTGCACTCAAATCCCCTCCTTTTTTTTCACATTGAGTATAATTACCATCCCCATCAAAATGCCCCCTCAATAAATAGTTGGCATTAGTACTATTTAATATACATTCCGGAATTCTTTTATTTCTGGAACCCTTTCCAAAAAGGTTATTAAAAAAACTAGCAGCAATTTTTGAAGAAATAATAACTCTACCTTTATTTCCTTTTACGAAAATACTAATTTTAGAAGAGGGGAATATCTTTTTAAGTGTTCTTTTAACAAATTCATGATATTCTTTCTCTTTTGCATGAAAAGAAAACTCTACAGAATTCCCACCTGATCCGGAAGATCCCTCTGCAAGATAAAAACCAAATAATCTCATAATATCTTCAGATAAAAATATTTCATCTTTTATAAAAATATTATTTGGAACCACATAATTTTTTTCTTCACAATACTGTTGAATGTCAGTCATTAATTTTGAATTTCTTAATTTATGTAAAGCTTTATGTACAGTTCCTGTACGACACCCAAAATGTTTTGCAATAGAAGAATAACTGACCCCCCGTTCATTCTTAATAAAACTCATAGGAAATTTTATATTATTATTTTTATCAAATTCCAATCCAGATACATAATCAGATATTTTAATAGTGTTATTTTCTTTTTTAACTTTCAATTTTGGTATTGTTAAAAAATCTGTATTCTTTAATTGGGATGCCTCTTCCCATATAAAGTCAAAAGTTGATTTTTTTCTTAAATAGGTAAGTTTTTTATTAGTTTTATAAATTAATACTTTATGGTTTGGGGTTAATTCTATAGGGGAACACCCTCTCGCCTGTATTTTTATCATATCCCCTTCATAATACCTTTTTGTAACTCCTGTAACTTCTTGGAAAATATTGTTATGAGATAAAACCTTATCATTTTCCTTAATGTTAGATATATTTTTATACCCTTCTGAAGTATAAACTCTCATATTTTCAGGATGACAGGGAAGTCCGAACCCTTCACCCCTACTACACATTAATAATAAAGATGACTCCCTATATAATTTTGCTAATTCATCTGCTTCAAGAAAAGAATCTAAAGCATATATTGTATTTGTCAAATGGTGGGTTACATTGCATCTGTTTAAATATTTTATAAAGTCTTCTGGGTGAATTTCCTTATTTGACATAGTATGATATTTCAGTATTAGTTTACAATCTTTCTTATCGCCTAAAGCCCTTGAATATCCTACAACAGCATCTTCCATTCCTTTTCTTGCTGTATACTGACCAATAAAAAGAACTTTAAAAAACTCCTCTTCTATTTTATCCTCTATATTTATCTGTGGAAATATATCTTTATTTATAAAGTGTGGGTAATAATATATAGGCTTTTCAGTTTTCTTTTTTATTTGATTCATAATGAAAAATGAAGGTGTTAAAAACCCAGTAAACATATCAGAATTCCACAAAAAATCCCACGATTCAGGCATAGGCTCTGTTTCCCATACTACAGACAAATAGTTTCTTTTACATACAGAATATATTTGAGCAAAATTATAAGATGTATTTTTATTTAAAAAAGAAGACGGATGAGCCATTGTAATAGAAAGGTCATATTCTGTGCTTTTTGGGTGTATATAACCACCTGTTAGAGTAGAACATAATTCTAAACTTTCTATCATTCCTTCTTTTTGCATCTTGTTTAGCATATAATACATACCGGAAGCAGCATTACCATACCCTCCATCATGTATTTTATAATTTCCTACTGGCCCTATAAATAATACTTTCATTTAAAACACCCCATTATAAACATCGAAGTCCTCCATATCATCGTCATTATTCAAAAAATCTTCATAAGGATCAAATACAGTGTCTTTCTCTTTTTTATATTTTACATCCTGTTCAGCTTTTATCTCTTTTTTTCTAGCCTTTTCCTTACAACTAGGACAAGGACCACCTATAAGCCAATGTGGACAATCACCCATGTAATCATTTTCACTCATAATATTTACACAACCCTCTTTATCTTAAAGTCAAAAATTCCAGATCTTTTAAAACTACTAAAATTATCCATAAGAGCTTTTTTCAACTTACTAAAAATATCACCCCAACCAAAATTCTCTTTAGCAAAAGTGTAACCTCTTTCCACCGCTTTATCTCTCCATTTAGGGTCAGAAACTGCCCTTGCCATTTGTTTAGCACAATGTTCTATATCCGCTACTGCCCATTCCATTTGTGCATTTGCTGCAGAATATGTTGTCTTAACGTTTACTGGAAGTCCTATATCTTTTAAATATTCAGCATGTGCTCCATAGTCAATATATACTACAGGAAGTTTATTTGCCATACTTTCAGCAGCCAAGTAACAAAAACCTTCACCGGAAGATAAAATAATACTACAATCACATACAGAATACCTTTTATACAAATTCTCTGTACTCATAGTTTTTTGTTGTTTAAAAGACATAGGTAATAATATATGAGGGGCTAGTTCAAGATCTAAAATCAATTGGTAAAGATCCGTGCCCCCACCACCTACTGAATCTATATCTGTATGAAGGTATAATTTATATTTTATATTATTTCCCATTTTATCAAGAAATAGTTTAAATGATTTTAAAATCAAATCAAATTTCTTTCTCTCCATGTTTTTACCCATAGACATAAAAATAAAATCATCTTCCTCAACAACACCACCAAAAATTTCTTTTTTGAGATACTTCCTATCTGGTAATTTACTAAAATCTATACCATTATATACATTATCTTCATAAACGTCTATTTCAAGATCCTCTAATGCTTTCTTACCCATTTGGGATACTGGTACAACTAAATTAGCATTATTTAAGATATGGGTAATATCTTTTCTAGGAACATTATGATAAGGAGTAGGAAACATTATATACTTTGGGTATTTTGGAGTTTCTACAGTAAGATAACATAACCAAAAAAAAGATTCCCTATAAGCACATTTTTCTATCTGGTCTAATTGCCACGGATCAAGACAAGAAATAACTATATCAGGACTATAGTCTTTAACAACATTATCAAATTGAAAAAATTTCTTTTCTTCGGCCATTTGACAATTATAAAATTCTATTTCATTTAATTTTTCACCAAAATCTTTATTCCATTCTGGTATTCTATTTATTTCTGTATCATTGCCTAAAAGTGTAGCATAAGCAATATCAAACCCATCATCTTGAAATCTCTTCATGAAGTTAGAAATTACATATCCTAAACCACTAAATTTAGATAAACTTACTCCACAGAATAATATCTTTTTCTTTTCCACCTATATCTCCATTATTATTACTTCTTATCTTTCTTATTATGATCCTTACCACAATTTTCTTCTACTTCTTCTTCATCATCTTCTTCACACTTTTTCTTCTTTGGAGCACCTTCAGGGGTATCTCCTATATCAGAAGAAGTAATTTCTTCATACAAACCATTCAAATAATCTTTAAGAGATGTTTTCTCTGATTTAATAAAACCATTAGCAATCTCTTTATGTACAGTACTCTCTTTTATATCTAACATGTTTTCAAGAATACCATAGATATAAGCAAAATTATCCCCCATCCCCATATCAGATGCTATTTTCTTTGCTTTAGGATAATATTCTTTTTCAATCTTTTTTAGTTTTACACCTGATTTTTTAGCAAGTGTTTTAAGTTGTGGTACTGGCATTTTATTTTTCCTCTTCTTTTATTCTATTCAATACTGTATCTGTTGTTGAAAATTTATCCTCATTAACAGAATCCTTAACTTCCTTTATAGAATCTTTAAATTTTTCATGATAATCTTCATACAAAGCTTGTTCTTTTACAATAAGGTCTATAAGAAATTCAGTTCTTTTCTTTATAGGATTTATTAGCCACGATAAACTAAGCCTTTCTATCTCTTTCCTATCAAATGTAGAAAGTATTTTTCTAGTAAAAGTTTCTCTTTTTTGACCATAATCCATTTCAGACTGATCAAGCATATTATCATTTTCTATAGGATTCAGAACTCTATAATCAATTGTCCCATCAGGGTTATTGTAAGTTTTAATAAAATCTTTTAAATCATGCTTAAAAGCAAAAAAGGTTTTATAATCTCTACTTAGATTTACTCCATTTATAGAAGCAAAATCAGCCCCTTTATGATTATCATTTAACCTATATTGATGTTTGGGCATTTCTGATTGGTTTCTTTTAGTTACTACAGCCATTTTTATTTCTCCATTTGTTTGATTTGTTTATTAGTAATGCTTTAATTTATTGTTTATTTATATCTCTCATTTAGTATTTTTAATCTTTTAGTAGTGAAACTTAAAGAATTCATATTTATTCCATACTCTATTAATCGATCCTGATCAAATAATATGTATGAATTTATCTCATCAATTAGTGAATCTTGGTGATAATCAAGTAATATATATTCTGATACTTTTTTCATTTCTGGAACTTCATGTTTTATATCTAATTCAATAATACTTTTTACTTCTTTTCTGTAATGTTCGTCAATATAAAATAATCCATGAGCAATTTCATGTTCTAGTGTATTTGTATCTCCTTCATAAGTTCCAATAATATAAAATTTTTCTTTTATCTCTTTAAAATTATTTAATATTATTTTTTCTTTTTCTGATAGTGGATTAAATTTTCCATCATAAAAAGGTTGTAATATATAGCTTGGGAAATTAAAACCACTCCAATCTGTATAATAGGTAAAGGATCCATATTTTTCAGAATACCATTTTTTATACTCTTCAATAGTAAAAATTTTATTTTTAAATTTTGGTGATTCATAATACTCTTGAAAACGAATAAAAGTACTACATAGATCCTCTTGAGTATCAAAATCTAACCAAAAAATATTTTTTATTATCTCTTCTACTTTCATTTATTCATGCTTCCACGTATTTATCTTTTAAATCTTTAAGTTCATTAATAAAGTTTAACATTGCAATTTTTCTTAAATCATCATTTTTTATATAATCTGTCATTACATTTAACAATAATTTAATATTTTCAATATCTTCTT
>Ga0233414_10000695_pt1 | contig 13568 bp, 16 predicted proteins | sample Na_anoxic_10_MG_FD_189020 | JGI IMG/M metagenome (GOLD analysis project Ga0233414, IMG submission 189020) | Seawater microbial communities from Saanich Inlet, British Columbia, Canada - Na_anoxic_10_MG | ecosystem: Environmental > Aquatic > Marine > Inlet | place: Canada: British Columbia...
GCGGTGTCATCAGCGGTATCATCAGCGGTATCATCAGCGGTGGTATCATCAGCGGTGGTATCATCAGCGGTGGTATCATCAGCGGTGGTATCATCAGCGGTGGTATCATCAGCGGTGGTATCGTCGTCGGTATCCGCTGGGTATGGCTGTTTGGGGTGCGGCTGCTGGTTTGATCCAACATGTTCGACTGGGCCAACTGGTCAGTTCGATGTAGTTCTAAGCGAGCCTGCAAGCTGTAACTGTGGCGGGTCTGGAAGCGAGACTTCCTTTGCTCTCGACGGACTCGATTGTGGTGGTGATGGCGGTATTAATGTTACGATGTGCGATGGCACTTACATCCCGTGTTACACCGATGCGGTGTTAAATTTGAAAATCTTTTGTCCGGAATGTGATGAAAACACAACGACAGACAGTATAATGCTTCGTTGGCATTACACTTCCTACAATTTTGACGGTAGTAATTGCGATGTAAGCGGGGATGCGTATGCCTATCTTGTTGACTGCGACGAAGACGCTTTAAAAATATGCTGGGGTCCAATCGGAGGAATTCCGTCAGCGACGTGTTGCTGTGGCGGCGTGGGCACCGGGAACTGGGATATTTGTCTTGAAAGTAGTTAAAAAATAAGAATTAAGAATAGGAGATAGAGTGGTGGAATACAAGAGAAAATTTATAGGAACACACATTGACTGGAGGGGGTTAACTGGACAATCAGAATATTCAGCAAAACGTAGAGCTAAACAATGGGAAATTTACACTAACGGTACGGAGGATGAGGTCGCCGCCCATTTTCACGGTTCGTGCAAAGGTTTTGACGGATTCATTACAAAGATGATTAAACGTGGCGAACTAAAGATTATCGAGTCACCATGTTTGGAATGTGGGAAGCCTGAAGTTGACCATGCAAGACCAATGGGTATATCGGATGTTGGTCTGTTAGCTAAAGAGACCAACAAAAGGGAGTCTTTGGGACCGGGGCCGGGGACCGAACTGGCTCTACTGCTACCTAAACAGCTTGAAAGAAAAGGGTGCGCGTGTAAAGATTACGCAAAGAAAATGAACAGGTGGGGGGCCGAGGGCTGTCGTCAAAGGTTCGACAGTATAGTGCAGCACTTAATAACAAAAGCAGAGGCGTCACCCCTGCTCGGCTGGGTTCCATCTGTAGCGACAAGAAAAGTCGCAAAAAAATTACTAACTGTAGCAATCGAGAGAGCCGAAAAAAAGACCCCCGTTAACAACTCTAGCTTTGAGTGGTTTACGGCAGTAACAACCGCTCCAAGAAGAGACTGTACATTACAGCAGTGTATTGATTCATTAATTGTTGCGGGGTTCAATCCTACGATCTTTGCCGAACCGGACAGTACAAGAGTTAGATCGTGCCCAGTGATAGTAAATTCTACAAAAATGGGAGTGTGGTACAATTGGCTTAAGTCTTGCGAACACGCCTTAAGTAACACAAGCGCTAATGTTATTATGACTGTTCAAGATGACTCTTTGTTTCATCCCGACTGCAAAACCTTTTCAGAAAAAATATTATGGCCATCGAAAAGCTGTGGATTTGTGTCTTTATATACGCCAAAACACTATAGTATAGTGCCACACTTCAAGACCAGAGAAAGGGATTTTGGTGTTAATAGGGTTTATACAAGGAGTCTCTGGGGCGCCTGTGCCCTGATTTGGCCTAGAGAAGTACTAGAGGCGGTTATGGAACACAAAATAACCAAGACTTGGCTTGGCGCTCCGACTAAGAGTAGGTCGCAATCTGTTATGGATAGAAGGCGAGCCAATCCTTCTCTGGTGCAGAACAGCGATACAGCTATAGGAAAAATAATGAACCGAATGGAACGATCTATGTATTTTGTAGACCCCTCCCCGGTTGAACATATATCTGAATATTCGGTCGTTGGTCATGGTGACAATGCGGGTCGTAGAAATTGCAAAAGGTGTGCTAAATGGGCAGAACCTCTAGAGGATCAGGTTCCAATCAACTTTGAGCCGGTGAAGATTGTAATATGAGCAACATAGAAGATAACCCTTCATTCAGCGGGGATGTGCGTCTGTATAGCCATAGCGGTCTTTGTAATAGGCTTCGATTACTGGTTGAGTATAAGCACTTTTCCGACATTAAAAACAAAAAGATCGAGATGTTTTGGGTAAAGTGTATGCAGTGCAACGCTTTGTTTGAAGATTTGTTTCAGCCTGTGCCGAATATAAACTTCAACTACTTAAGACAATCGAGTAAGTCAATACGCCCGCCCAACACAGCTATAAAGCTGAAACTTTTTCCACAAGAACAAAAAATAAAAGACAAAAACCACTTGATGTTTAAGCCTACGGATGATATAATGGATACTGTAGAAGGCACAAAGGGAAGGATTGGCGAGGATTACATAGCGTGCCACATAAGAAGAACCGACATAATTACAATACAAAAAAAATATAACGTCGATCCTCCCAGTAATAAGCACTTTGAAGATTTCATGGGCAGCTATCCAGATCATAAGATTTACCTCGCCACAGACAGTAAACGAACACAAGACCATTTTGCTAAAAGGTTTGGAAGCAGGTTGTATTATGCGACCGTTCCGTCTGGAAACGGAAGTGATAGACTGCCTAACAGGACGACCCCGGTACAAGAAGGTGTTGTAGATATGTTTACGTGTATAGACTCTATTGACTTTCTTGGAACAGAATGCTCTAGCTTCTCTGGATTTATAAAAAACTACAGGAAGGGAAAAAATGCCAAAACGTGACTGGTGCGTGGTGGTTACGACCGCCCCTAGAAAAAAACCCAAACTGAAAACAACTATACTCAGTTTAAAAACAGCGGGCTGGGATTCTCCTGTTGTGTTTGCAGAACCGGATAGTCCTACATGCGATGCTACCACCCATACCAACGATACCAAGTTGGGAGTTTTCCATAACTGGATGAAGGCTGCTCGGTACGGATTAGACTCCGGGGCAGAGGTCATAATGACAGTTCAGGACGATGTGTGGTTTCATCCCGACTCTAGGTGGTTTGCGGAATCTTCGCTATGGCCTACGAACTGTGGATTCTTTTCTCTATATACTCCCCTTCATTACAGTATAGTGCAGGGAAAAATGAAACCGTGGGGAATTAATCCCATTTACACTAAGTCTATGTGGGGGGCTATGGCTATGATTTGGCATCCCAGCATTCTTGAGAAAATAGTCAACGGGGAAAGGTCTAAGACTTGGATCGGTAGGCGCTCAACGATGAAGGCTAGCGAGATAGAACATAAAACAAATAACCCAGACACAATATGTAATGTGGATACTTTTTTGGGATACTGCGTTAGAGAAATGGGTAGAGAGATGTACTATGTGAACCCGTCCTTCGTCCAGCATATCAGTGAGTATTCTTCGATAGGGGGTAGATCTACTTCGGGCAAAAGGTCGGCGCGATTCATGGTTGGTTCATCGGGAACCCCTTCCGCGAAGGAAATACCCACGGGCTGGCAAGATTTTTCTTGACGTATTGAAAATGTGTAGTATAATAGAGAAAACAACCTGCGAATGCGGTAAAGAGATCAGCTATAAAGATAGCTACCGTTGTAGGATATGTAAGGAATATTACTGTGATAAGTGTTCACTAGAACACTACGGACTATACGAAAAGGGTGAGGAAGTTAAATATAAAAACATATTCAGGACGATATGTTGGTTAATAGGAAAGAGACTTTTTGGCAAATAAAACAAAAGGGGGCGAAAGGTATCGACTGGCGGTGAAAGTTCTAGTTGCATTGACTGGTTAATCGGAAGGCCAGTATAAAAGCCGATTAAATTTTTAATTGTCGAACCTCGTTTCGCAATGGCAGCTTAGGCTGTTTGGGGTTATGTGAACCCTATCACCCAATTACATTGACTCCGATAATTCGGATAGATATTCTCTGGTCGAAATGTAAACAGGGATGATGGCTATAATAGCCTGTTTTTAGTCAAACTAAATAGTTTTGTGTGTTGTGCGAATACAACAGACTAACAATGTAGAAGCTAGTGTGGAAGCTGTACAGGACGCGGGTTCGATTCCCGCCGCCTCCATTATGTCCCTTAGTGTAGCGGTAGCACGATTGACTTTGACTCAATTAGCCTAGGTTCAAATCCTAGAGGGACAACCACTTCGGGCGAATCACAAGATATCCTTAAAATAGAAAGGCTTTAAAATGTCTTCTTGGTTAAAATGGGTTAAATTTTTATGCTGGACGGGTTGGCATATCTGGGAATATCTATATAGTGGAGACGGAGAGAAGTCTAACAGGACATGTAAGCGTTGCGGTGTTGAACAATCCAACCTCAGCGGGAAATGGAAATGAAAAAAACAGATAAAAATAAACATAGGATTAGAGAATTGCGGGTGTCGGACCTAGACGATGACTACTTTGCATTACTTTGTGAGCTAAGCGGACAAAGTCAAACGCTAACTAAGGACATGGTGAAATCTTGCTGGAGTAAGTACAATAGTAATTCGGATTACTGTACTTTTGTGTGTGAGGATACTCCGGAGCAGCCTCATCTAGGTGGTAAGGTTATAGGAACCGCGAGTGTATTACTAGAGAACAAAATGCTACACTATGGGTCAAGAGTTGGACACATAGAGGATGTAGTCGTGGCTAAACAAACAAGACTCAAAGGTGCAGGAAGGTCTCTTATAGACAAGTGTGTTGAGTTTTGCAGAACGAACGAGTGTTACAAGGTTATTCTCGATTGTTCAAACGAAAATGTTGCATTTTACGAGGGATGTGGCTTCAGGGTTGCAGAAAACTGCATGAGAATTGATTTAGAGTATGATTATTAAAGGGACTCATAGCTCAGTTGGATAGAGCAACGGACTTCTAATCCGTGGGTCGGAGGTTCGAATCCTCCTGAGTCTATTAATATTGGAGAACTAAGATTGTACGAATACAAAGCAAAAGTTGATCGCGTAATTGATGGTGATACGGTGGATTTTATTGTCGATCTAGGTTTTAATGTTAATATTAAAATTCGGGGTCGTTTTTCGGGGGTTGATACTCCAGAGCGGGGCCATGAGCAGTGGGCTTTTGCTAGTCAGGAATGCGCAAGGCTTCTTGAGGGCGCGGCTATGAAGCTTCGTGGCGGCGGGAGTAACCCAGACTGGCTGGTTATAATCAAAACAAAAAAGACAGGGAAGTATGGGCGATGGATTGTAGAAATAGATGGCGTTACTGATATACTTGCAAAAACGTGGCCATACGGAGGGAAAAAATGAGAAAAACGGACAGGCTTTTATATGTCTTAGAAGCTGTTATCAGTTCCGGGGAACATCTTTCTCTTGAAACTATTGGAGTTTACAGTAGTGAAAGCGAAGCGAAAAAAGCGATTCAAGGATTGCCCCCAGAGAGTAAACGTGTGGCATATAATATTCAGAGTTTTATCGTCGATGCTTCACCTCTTGGAGCGTTCTACGGTTTCCCAAAAGACATTAAAGAATTGATGGATCTTGGGGTCATTGACCAGCTCGTAGGAGAGGATGGTAACTTCTATTACACCTTGACCGACTTCGGAAGGGAGATAACCAAACATCCACCAAATGAAACCGATGAGGGATAATTTGACAAAAGTTAAAAAAACAGTTGACAAACGCTCGACGAAATACTATAATGGAGTAGCGAGCAATTAGATTGACGAGGAAAAGAGATGACCAAGGTAAAAAAAAGAAGAACCGCGCCCGAAAAAATTTGTCCGGATTGTCAGCAGCGGTGTCATGCGAGACTGGCAACTTGTAAAGGGTGCGACTTTGTTTTCTATAAGAAGAAAAAATCCATCATTGAAGACTGGAAATCTCTACGGCGCGGAGAATACATTAGGGTCGTAGGTAGGTCTGGTACATATTATATAAAAGAAAACGGAGATAGGATATACTTCACCGATGCTGGAGTGTATTGCGTTCGAGAGGTCCATCATAACGGACTGATTGTAACAGGAACAGGAAGAACGTCTCATGGTTACGAGTTCCTGTATATGGGGGATGAAAAAAGATCGCCACTAATGGTCAACTTATATACCAGTCCCCATAAGTTAATGTCGTGTACTTTTAAAAGAAGAGGAGATTTTTGATGACTACGAATTGGACTTTGCTTCTTGATACGAAGCGGAACAGGTCTGCGGTTTCTAGCTTTGCAAGCGGTGATATTTCGGGTAGACAGTTCTATTCCGGATTTGCCAATACCTCTAATGGCGGCGTCGTTAGGGGACTACTGAGGAAGTATGGTGTTGATCAGGCTCGGACCTTGGCGCGGAAAGCCTTGTCTCGTCGGTCAGGTGTTTAAAAACCTTTTAGGGAGTTTTACAAAAGATGCTGAATAACAGAATTGTACTTAAGGGAAACCTTACAAAAGATCCGGAATACAAAACCATTTCGGAGAAACAGTTGGTTACGTTTCGTATGGCCGTAAATGAGTCTATTGGTAATGGCAAGGAGGAAACCACATATCTAGATATAGATGGTTGGGGTAGTCATGCCGCCTATGCGGAAAACGTAGTCTTGAGCAAGGGTGACCGTGTAATTGTTGATGGTAGACTTCGTCAACGAAACTGGGAAGACAAAAATGGCGCGAGTAGGACATCCTACAGCGTGCTTCCTAATACTTTTTCAAAGGTTGTAAAGCCTAGCAATATGAAATCCGCAACTAAGAGCGGGGCCTCTGTCGAAGGTGTGACTGAAGAGGCGATCCACTTTTAAATTTTACCTATAGAGCGGGACTCCTCGCCAAGTAAAAGATCTAAGCGTCCGTTGGGCGCTTGGGTCTTTAAAGGGCTTGATCAATAATCATGAATAAAGACAATATAGCGACACAGATTGAACGGATCAATGCGCAGATCTCAACCCTGTCTAACAGGGAGTACAACCCAGAGATAAGCGTGTCTGAAGAGAAAGAGATCCATAAGAGAAAAAAGAAGCTCAACAAAACAAAAAAGAAGCTAAAAAAACGTCTCGATAGCGTACAAGAAACTTGAAACGTCGCCCAAATGAACCTTCAACATATAATCAACATAGCGCCCCTCGTGGTGGCTGTATTCTACTTCGTTGTGGGTGGCTGCTATATTGCAAAAAAAGATTATCCTTGGGCGCTAGTGTGGATATCTTACGCCCTTGCTAATCTAGGGTTAATCATGGTCGGAATGAAAAAATAGTCCCACAGATAAAAAGGCCGGAAAATGAAAAATTCACATAAGTCCAAAGAAAAGGCTAGACAAAAGCGCAACAGTAAAAGATCCGAATCGGAAAAGACTAGGCGAAAAAAATACGCCAAGGTAAAGCTGAAAAGAAAAGAGGAGAGAGTCAAGGAGGCCCGCGCAAAGCGAGAACTTGCAGCAATGGAAAGAGAAGTAGAAAAGATACAAAACGCCTCGATGCAAATAAGAAAACCCCTTAGCGAGAAACCGGAGTAGCGATGCAAAACACTGGAACGTGGAATTCAGACTTAGCAATATTTTTTTTCTTTTGCTTGTTGGCGCCGATATCATTTCATTTTTTTGCAGCTTTTATGTCGTCTCTTCAGGACATTTCCCCGAGAGTGTCACAAAATAAGCCAAGAAAGAAAAGAGCTATTAGTGTCCCGAGGCAAATGCCTAACCGTGTCAGTATTTCGGTTAGCGTTCCTGATCTACCTAAAGGTTCTGTTCCGGTAGAAAGGGTTGTCAAAACCCGCAGGAAAAGTGTTAAACATCGCACAAAATCTAAAAAAAGAAAGAAATCCCCCACTCCGGATACCCTAAAGCCGATCACCGACAAGGTAGTCATTTTAGAGGCTGTTAGCGGACTACGCAATCTTGGATACAAAAAGGGTGAAGCGGTTAAAATAGTAAAATCTATATCGGGTAAAAAGAGATACGACTCAGTCGAATCTCTTGTAAAAGATTGTTTTATGTGTATAACATAAGCGGATTAGAACACCTTGAACCAAGTCCGGAGAACCAAAATGCTCGATATAAATTTTAACAGAAGAGATTTCCTTAGAGCGGGCGGGATCGCTGCGGGTTTTGGATTATCCATTGCTAGCGCTGACCAGAAATTCTACGAAAGCGTGGAGGGGCCAGCTAAGAGTGTTATTTTTATCTATCTTCCGGGAGGAATGGCTCATCAGGAATCGTTTGATCCTAAGCCATTTGCACCAATAGAGTATCGCGGCCCAATGGGTAGTATTGACACGGTCGTTCCGGGCATACGCCTTAATGAAACGATGACAAAAACAGCAAAGGTTACAAATAAGATCTCTATTGTTCGCAGTATGACTCACGGCGAAGCTGCCCACGAGCGCGGAACCCATAATATGTTCACAGGTTACCGCCCAAGTCCAGCCCTTCAGTATCCGTCGATAGGGTCGGTCGTTGCTCATGAGTTTGGTCCACGTCATAACCTACCTCCCTACGTTTGCATCCCTAATCCCCCCAACGAATACGCAGGGACGGGATACTTAAGTAGTTCCTATTCCGGGTTTGGTCTAGGCTCTGATCCGGCAAGTGATAATTTCAAGGTTAGAGATTTAAATATTCCGGTGTCTGATAGTAGATTCACCACGAGACGACACGTTCTCGATATTGTAAATACGGAATTTAACGAAAAACAAACTTCCGACTCCTTGGATGCGCTTAACTCCTTTTACCAAAGGGCGTATGGCCTTATTGGTAGCGAGCAGGCCCGAGAAGCGTTTGACATCGACAAGGAAGCCTCCGCGCTAAGAGATAAGTATGGTCGCAACACGGCAGGTGCCCGAATGTTGCTAGCCCGTCGCTTAGTGGAGGCCGGAACAAGATTTGTCACGCTTTCCTATGGGAGTTGGGACATGCATACCAGTATAGAGGGCGGTATAAAAGGGCAATTACCTGAATTCGATCAGGGTTTTGCATCGCTCATAGAAGACTTAGATGATCGTGGAATGCTTGATTCTACGTTGGTTTGTGTCACTTCGGAATTTGGACGAACGCCAAAAATTAATGCTAGGGCAGGTAGAGATCATTGGCCCAAGGTTTTTAGCACAATCATGGCGGGCGGCGGAATAAAAAGGGGTATTGTTTACGGATCATCTGACGCGACAGCTAGCGAACCGGACGACAACGCTTTACATGTAAAAGATTGGGCCGCAACTATTTATAATAGGCTAGGTATTGTTGCCGACAAAGAGCTGATGGCTCCCGGCGATAGACCTATTGAAATTGTAGATGGTGGAAAAGTAATACAAGATTTAATTATTTAGTACAACACTTTGAACCAAGTTCGGAGAATTAAAATGCTCGATATAAAATTTAATAGAAGAGACTTCCTTAGAGTGGGTGGGATTACGGCGGGTTTTGGATACGCTCCTTTTTCAGATACAGCTTTTGCAGAGAGCGAAATCCTGCCCCCTAGCCAGAAATCTGTAGTATGGGTTTGGCTAGGCGGTGGTCCAACACAGTTTGAAACATTCCATGCTCCTACCGAACCTGTGCCAGACCCACATAAGCCTGTAAGCGGAATAGTTAATCATAAAAACGGATTAGCTTTTGGTGGTTTGTTTAGGGATTTAATTAAGCAGGGAGATCATCTAACTGCGATAAATTCGTTTTCTCATGGCGATTCGTCCCATCGGCAGGCGACACACTGGATGATGACGGGTCATCGCAATCCCAAGAGAGAAAACACTGCTGACTCAGAGTACCCCGGACACGGAGCTATTGCGTCCTCTGTGTTTGGATCTAACAACCCATCAAACGGAATGCCTGCGTATGTAAAACAAGGCAAGATTGAGGGGGAGCAGCCAACCTTCTTAGGCGGCGCACATAAGCCGTTCGATCCGTCCAATAAGGACAATCTTACCCCTCGAATAGCTGTTGAACGTTTCGCTGAAAGAAAGGGTTTACTTAACTCCTTAGATCGCGTCGATAGAGTAATTTCCCAAGAGGCTCAATCTTTTTCCAAGATCGGAAACACTGCGTATAATGTTATCCTTGGAAATGCCAAGGACGCATTCGATCTAGATCAAGAGCCGGAAATGATGCGAGAAAAGTATGGAAAGGGGGGCGTTGGAGACCAAATGCTACTTGCCCGTAGACTGGCTCAGTTTGGAACCAAGTTTGTCACTGTGCATTATGGTGGCTGGGATATGCATAGTGGTATTAAAAAGGGACTAGAAGGAAAAGTTCCACCTCTCGACAAAGCTCTAGCGGCTTTTGTTGAGGACATTTATCAAAGTGGAATGTCGGAAGATGTCCTACTTGTTGTTACCGGAGAGTTTGGTAGAACTAAGCTGAATGCTAATGCCGGTAGGGATCATTGGCCCTCTATTACTCCCATGCTGTTGTCCGGGGGTGGATATGATCACGGTCGAGTTATTGGAAGGGCTGATAAATCCTATGTTCCCACAGAAAACAAAATCGGACCAATAGATGTTGCGGCTACGATGTTTGACCACTTTGGTATTGATCCCAAGATGCAGCGTGTCGATCAGGCCGGGAGGCCGAGATACTTACTTGAAGGGGAAGGAAAAGTAATTTTATGATGAATAGACGAGATTTTGTAGCTACAACGGCTAGTGTTCTTGGTTTAACTCAAGCTCTAGAATCTAGCGAGCAAGAGTTAAAAAGAAACGGCAAATCAGCTATACTTCTATGGATGGGTGGTGGACCATCCACAATGGACATTTGGGATCTTAAGCCGGAATCTAAAAATGGTGGCCCCTTTAAACCCATCGGTACATCTGGAGATGTTGAGATATGTGAACATATGCCCATGATGGCTAAACAGATGCACAACATGGCTATCGTTCGTAGTATGAGTACCCGTGAAGCAGACCACATGCGAGGCAGGTATTACATGCATACCGGATATACTCCAAATCCTAGCATAGAACATCCTAGCTATGGTTCCGTAATATCGAAAGAGCTTGAAAACAAGAATATTAAAATTCCACAGTTTATTTCTGTGAATGGTGGAAGTATGGGGCCCGGTTTTTTAGGAGCGCAGTATTCTCCGTTTATGGTGAATGGCGACGGTCGGGTAAAGAATCTAGACGTTGAGATAAATGCGAGATTCTATAAGCGGATACAATACCTAGATATGTTAGAGAACAACTTTATAAAATCGAACAGGGGACCGCTTCCAGAAGAGCATCAGAAGATTTTAAGAAAAACCCTTGATGTCTTAACCAGTGAACAGATGGACGCTATGAAAATCGCCAGCGAACCGCAGGCTGTAAAGGAGCGGTATGGAGATAACCGTTTTGGCAAAGGGTGTCTAATGGCTCGACGATTGGTTGAGGCGGGAGTTCCATTCACTGAAGTCGGACTTGGAGGATGGGACAATCATCAAAATATTTTTCCAACACTAAAAGATACAAATCTTCCCATGCTGGACCGAGGTATGAGTGCGCTAATTGAAGATTTAGAGCAGCGGGGACTATTGAAGGATACTGTTGTTATCTGGATGGGCGAGTTTAGCCGAACTCCCCGGATCAACGCCAATGTTGGACGTGACCACTGGGCGCGAAGCTGGAGCGTTGTTGTGGGCGGCGGGGGTATGAATGGGGGTATCTCTGTTGGGAGTACTGATGAAGATGGAAAGAGCGTCGAAGGTAAAGCGTATTCATCTCAAGATATAATGGCCTCTGTTTGTAACGCTTTGGGCATTTCTCTTAAAACGATCTTTAAAAGCAACAATGGAAGACCGATGAAGATCGCCAACTCTGGTCAGGTTATAAAAGAGCTGTTTATATGAGACTCTATGAGTATCGACAGTCGGCAACGTCTCCGTTAAAATACCACCTAGAGCTAACTCCCGAGGAGCTTGAAACAACAAAAGATCTAGTTGCAGAAATAATAGAAAAGATTGAGATCGAAAAGGGTCAGAGGGAAAGCGTTCACTATATACCAACGCCGACCTTCGGAGGAATTTTGGAGTCAATGTCAAAACCGGCAAACGAAGACTAGAAGACGAGAAGAAGGAAGAAAGACATGATTAACTTAACTGCGCCCATAAACAATCTAGGGTATGGGGTGGCTGGATACAATATATTTAAAAGTTTATACAATATTAATTCATCCGTCGCTCTTTACCCCATTTCTAAGCCCGAGTTTGTTGATGAATTCGTGGTTGCAGGTATTGAAAATCAAGGAATAAGATATTCCGATATGATAAGAGAGAGATCGTTCGAGTATCCCTCTGTTAAAATTTGGCACCAGAATGATCTTCATTCTCACGTTGGTAAAAATCTACATATTGGTTTTCCTATCTTCGAGCTTACAGAGTTTGACGAAGAGGAAAAGGGAAGCATGGAACATTGTGACCGTGTATTCGTTTGTTCACAATGGGCAAAAGATATAGTTATAGATCAGACTAAATTTACCTCCCGAGATGTTCATGTTGTCCCGCTGGGTGTAGATACAGAACTGTTCAATCCTTGCAATTCCTCTAGATCTCCCACTGTCTTTTTTAATTGCGGGAAATGGGAAATACGAAAAGGTCACGACTTCCTGCTGGAATGCTTTAATGCGGCATTTACCGATCAAGAGGATGTAGAACTATGGATGATGTGCGACAATCCATTCATTGGGCAAGATAATACAGTCTGGCAAAATCGTTACAAATCGTCTCCTCTGGGTGACAAAATTAGGATGATTCCCAGACAGCATTCTCACAAAGATGTGTATAATATAATGAAGCAGTCCGACTGTGGTGTTTTTCCGTCTCGTGCCGAAGGTTGGAACTTAGAGCTTCTTGAAATGATGGCCTGCGGAAAACAGGTCATAACCACAAACTACTCCGCGCATACAGAGTTTTGCAATGAAAGCAATTCGCACTTAATACACACGGAAGATCTGGAGCCAGCTTACGACGGAGTGTTCTTTAATGGTTCGCATGGGCGATGGGCGGCATTGTTAGACTCTCAAAAAGAGCAAACGGTTACTCATATGAGGGCCGTTCACAACGCCAAACAAAACGGCGTACTACACCTAAATGAGTCCGGCATAGAAACCAGTAAACTTTTTTCGTGGAACAACTCGGCCAGAGAGGTTATCAATGGACTTTAGTACTCCAAGCAAAATACTAAATCTATACAGGCGCGGGTTTATTGGTAGTGTTTGCGACCCGGAAGATGTAAAAAGGCTAATGGAAGAACTTCCTATGCCTGTGTTTGGGGCTGCCGCACACGATCTTTTCGGAGATGGCGACGGGAAGCTTTCGCTGCCGTTTAAGTCGCTTTTAAAGTTTGATCCGGGTTTTGGCCCAGTCGAGAAACAAACAACCGGAGATTGCGTGTCGCACGCGACAAGAAACGCTATAGACATAACGAGAGCCGTCGAGATAGACGTTAAGGGGGACAGAGAGCGATTTGTCTCACGGAGTGCGACAGAGGGCATATATCAGTCCAGAGGCCATAACGGGCAAGGGATGTCCTGCTCGCAGGCTGCTAGATATGTCCATGAGAAGGGTGGAATACTCCTTCGTAAGGATTACGGAGAAATAGACCTATCTAAATATAATTCGGAGATTGGAGCGGAACACGATATTCCCAGCTCCATCTATCTTGACGAAGCCCGCAAACATCAGGTAAAG
>Ga0233414_10000696_pt1 | contig 13538 bp, 11 predicted proteins | sample Na_anoxic_10_MG_FD_189020 | JGI IMG/M metagenome (GOLD analysis project Ga0233414, IMG submission 189020) | Seawater microbial communities from Saanich Inlet, British Columbia, Canada - Na_anoxic_10_MG | ecosystem: Environmental > Aquatic > Marine > Inlet | place: Canada: British Columbia...
AAGAGGGCAATTTTTCCACCATGAAACATGTTATCAAGCATATCTGAAAAAGCTCGACTGTTTCCGGACATTTCAAGGCCAACATCGAAGCCCTCTTTCATGCCAAGCTCTGTCATAACGCTTTTAATATCCTGTTTTAGAACATCAACAGTAACTGAAGCACCCATTTTCTTAGCAAGATTCAGACGATATGGATTTACATCAGTAACTACAACATGCCGTGCGCCGGCGTGTCGTACAATGGCGGTCGCCATGATTCCGATTGGCCCGGCGCCGGTTATAAGGATATCTTCGCCCAGAACACTAAATTTTAAGGCAGTGTGAACAGCATTTCCAAGGGGATCGAAACAGCATAGTACCTCAAGGGGAATTGCCGGGTCGCATTTCCAGACATTTCCCCTGGGAACACTTATATATTCGGCGAAAGCACCTGCCCTGTTTACACCGATACCGCTGGTGTCTTTGCACAGGTGTCTGCGGCCTGCGAGACAGTTTCTGCACTTGCCGCATACGACATGCCCTTCTGCCGATACCAGGTCACCGACCGTGAGATCATGAACATCACTTCCAAGCGCAGCTACCTCTCCAACGAATTCATGACCCGTTACCATAGGAATCGGGATGGTTTTTTGAGACCATTCATCCCAGTTGTATATATGTACATCTGTGCCACATATTGATGTTTTCTTTACTTTAATGAGGACATCGTGCATGCCGACTTCCGGTTCAGGAACATCTTCAAGCCAAATCCCGGGTTTTGCATATTTCTTAACAAGAGCTTTCATGATTATACCCCGTTGTTTATTGTACTTATATTATAGTACCAAAACGCGAATTATCCTAAGAGTAATTCGCGTTTTTATTAGTCATTGAAATGATTTCAAACATGCTCGATGTCTGTATGATTCGATATTTCTGAATTTATAGTGCAAAGGCAGGATTTGGGTATTTTATGAACGTCTTTAACCCCGGTAAGCCGGGCGAACTTTTTAAGTTCTTCATTTGTTACACTAAAATAATTAGCGACTCTCTGTGCGCTTGATTCAACCTTAAAGCGCATTCTGAGGTCATAATCTTGGGTAGCAACGCCCATAGGACATTTTCCGGTATCGCATATGCGGTATTGCTGGCAGGCTGCAGCCATAAGAGCGGCAGTAGCAAGGGCTACGGCATCGGCTCCCATGGCAAGGGCCTTAGTGATATCCATAGACACCCTGAATCCGCCGGTTATGATAAGAAAAATATCTGAATTTATTGAATCAAGGTATTTACGTGCGCGGTATAAAGCGAATAGAGTGGGAACTGAGGTGGCGTCCTTAATCATTTTAACCGTTGATCCTGTTGCACCCCCACGACCATCAATAGTAATAAAATCAGGTTTGGCATAAACAGCATATTCAAGGTCTGCTTCAATATCACCGGCTGCAATTTTTATACCGATAGGACGACCAAGAGATTTTTCCCGAAGTTCATCAACCAGCTCTTTTAAATCGGCTCTGGTTTCTATACCGGGTATTCGTGAAGGGCTGTGTACGTCCCTGCCTTCTTCTTTCCCACGGGTTTTGGCAATTTCAGACGTTACTTTTTTACCAGGAAGATGTCCGCCAAGGCCGGGTTTTGTACCTTGTCCGATTTTTATTTCTATTGCATCTGCATTTTTGAGATTTTCTTCTGTTACACTGTACTTGTTTGGAACATACTCAAAAATAAAGTTATAGGCATTATTCATTGACTCGGGAAGGATACCTCCTTCACCACTGCACATGGCTGTTTTTACCCGTGCGGTGCCCTTGGCAAGCGCTTCATGGGTTTCGCGGCTCAGTGCTCCATAAGACATATGTGAAACATAAAAGGGCATAGAAAGCTCCATAGGCTGTCGGGCATTTTTGCCCAGTATAGTCTTTGTATTGATAACAGAATCATTATCCATAGGCTTAACTGCTAATTGGGCACCCTTTATTAAGATATCATCCCAGGAAATTACAGGTAAAGTAGTTCTCATAGGCTCTACGACAGATTCACCCGTAACAGCCATTTCGTGTATTGCATCCATATAACGCTCAGCTTCATCACCGGTTCGAAGCATATCTGATGGATAGTTAAGAGAAGATGATGCCGTTGGAGAAGATGAAACAACCCTTTGAGACTGCTCTTCTTCTTTAAGTTCAAAATATACTTTCATTGACTCGCATATAGGACATGACCAGTCATCTGCTAAATCTGCGAAACCCAGCGGTGTCTTTGATTCATCATAAATGTATTTGCATACGCTGCATTCGTATTTTGACATGTCATACCTCCTTATAATTTAAGATCCAGGGGGAAATAATGGTCTTTGGTTGCTGTGCAAGCGGGACACCTTGAAGGTGGTTTTTTGCCTTCATACTCATATCCGCAAATATCACATTTCCAACGGGTGGATTCTTCCCGCTCATAAACCATATCGCTTTCTAGTAAATCAAGCATTTTTGAAAGTCGATTAAAATGATGTTTTTCAATTTTTCCTATCTGCTTAAAAATTCTGGCAGCTTCAAGGTTTCCTTCTTTGAGCGCAAGCTGCGCAAGCTCAGGATAAAGACTGGTAAATTCAACGATTTCACCGGCAATTGCTGATTTTAAATTATCAGTAGTAGTATTTTTGCTGTATACCAGCTTATATATTTGATGCGCATGAGCAAGTTCATTTCCGGCTAACTCGTCAAATATATCAGCATAATAGCTGAGTCCTTCCCGGCGTGCTTGAATTGAAAAAAGATTATATTTTCCGGCGGCTGCAAGCTCATCAAGCAAAGCTTTTTTGAACTTGGTTTTACTGTTATCCATAGTAACCCCCATAGATTAATATTTTGACCCCATAGTACATAGCTGAATAGTTAAAAATCGACTTTTTGACCCAGGGATGCTGAGTCGAATAATAAAAAGCCCCGGGCTATCCGAGGCTTTATACTAATATAATTTAGTAATTTTCTGATCTTACTTCAAAGTATGACAGCGGGTGGGCACACACAGCGCATACCTTTGGAGCTGAAGTACCTTCATGGATGTGTCCGCAATTTCTGCAAATCCATTGAGTTTTTTCAGGTTTTTCAAAAGCGGTTCCGTTTTCAACGTTTTCAAGCAATTTTTTATATCTTGCGTCATGTTCTTTTTCGATTGCAGCTACGCTTTCAAAAAGATAAGCGATTTTGTCAAAACCTTCTTCGCGGGCTTCTTTTGCCATGGTTGGGTACATATCTGTCCACTCAAAATATTCACCTGCAGCTGCGGCTTTTAAGTTGTCAGAAGTTCCGCCTAGTTCACCAAGAGCTTTAAACCAAAGTTTTGCATGCTCTTTTTCATTTCCGGCTGTTTCAAGAAAAAGCGCTGAAATCTGTTCATAACCTTCTTTTTTAGCAACAGAAGCGAAATACGTATATTTGTTCCTTGCCTGTGATTCGCCTGCAAAAGCATCCTGCAGGTTTTTTTCGGTTTTTGATCCTTTTAGTTCCATATTCATTCTCCCTTTTTATATTTATAGCCAAAGGCTATTAGTGACTCTTTTTAAGACAAGTGTCGCATATTCCATAATACGAAGTAGTCTGTTTATTAATCCTATGTCCGTTCAGTAATTTTCCCGTTGGTATGGCTTTTGAATCGCTTTCAATGTCGTATATCATCCCACATTTTTCACAGTAAAAATGGGAATGCGCATACATGTCTGCATCAAACCTATCCGGTCCTTCCGCGTGTATGATTCTGTTTACATGCCCCTGCTCGTGAAGGACGCCAAGGTTTCTGTATACTGTTCCAAGGCTGATTGAAGGGAAGTGTTCCTTCATTTTCCCGTATATCTCGTCAGCTGAAGGATGGTCTTTACTATCCTTAAGGAATGCAAGAATCTTTTCCCGTTGCCGGCTGTACCTAAATAGCCTCGGATTATTCATTAATGTCCCCAATTAATTTAATAACAGTAACTATTACTAATTATAAACCCAATACAAATCTTTCTCAAGACAATATTGTTAAATTTTGATGTTATTTTACCTACGGGTCTCCTGGCCGGCTATCATATCGCAGAACCAATGGCCGCTGTCGCGGATGGTCCGTTCCTGTGTCTTATGATTAACTTTAATTATTCCCATCGGATGAGTATATCCGGATGACCACTCAAAGTTATCAATAAGGGTCCAGTAGAAATATCCGCGTATATCAGAGCCTTCGTCAATTGCTTCTTTTAAAGCCTTAAGATAGTGTTTAACATAACTGACCCTGAAATTATCATGTATAACACCCTTTGGTTCATTTCCGCCGGTGCCGCCGGTCCCGTTTTCAGTGATATAAACCGCAGGGTTTCCATATTCATCCCGGTATCTTTTGGCCAGTTCCTTAAGTCCGTCGGGAAATGCATGATAACCAAGCTCAGGATGAAAATATCTCTGGTCTTCAGACTTTCTCTCAACCCATGTTCCAAGGATGGGTATATACCATTTTGGGTCAGCAAACACACGATTATAGTAATTTACACCAAGGAAATCAATGGGCTGGTTTATAGTGGTTAAATCACCGTCCTTTACCTTCGGTCTAAGGAATTTAATCTTTTTCATGAGTGCTTCAGGATATGTTCCTTTAAAGACGGGATCGAGATAAAATCTGTTCAAGAACATATCTGTAAAATTAACTGCTTCTATATCTTTTGGACCGGCGTCATAGTTATATGGGTAAACAGGAAACTGGCTAAGCGTGATTCCGATATTAAGGTCGCTTTGCACGCTTCTCATGGCCTGGACCCCAAGCCCATGTCCGATTAGTTCGTGATGGGCTGCCTTAAAATATGCTTTGGGATTTTTCATTCCAGGAGCTTGTTCGCCGATGAAGTGCCCCATGAATGCATGCTCCCATGGCTCGTTAAGCGTAATCCAGTCTTTGACCCGGTCCCCAAAACGCTCAACCATAAGTTTTGCATATTCGGCAAAATATTCTGCTGTATCACGCCCTACGAAACCTCGGTTTTCTTTATATAAGGCGTATGGCATATCCCAGTGGAACAAAGTAATAAACGGAGTAATGTTTTTTTCAAGGAGAGCATCAATTAAGCGGGAATAATAATCGATTCCCTTCTCGTTGGGTTTCCCCTTTCCATCAGGAAGCACCCGTGACCATGCAATTGAGAACCGATAGGCGTCCATGTTCAGTTTACTCATTATGTCAACGTCGGTTTGGAAATTATTATAAGTATCACATGCAACATCCCCTGTAGAGTTGTCTTTGATTTTGCCCTTTTTATGGGTAAAAACATCCCAAGTCGAAAGTCCCTTGCCGTCTTTATTCCAACCGCCTTCAATCTGATATGCTGCGGTTGCGGTACCGAAAATAAAATCCCTTGGAAATTGCGTATACATAAAAACCTCCTGTCGTTGATATATTAAGTATATCTGAAAAAATATAAAAATAAAAAAGGAAAAAGCTTTGTTATCACACATTTTGAGAGAAAGGCCTTGTCGGTTATAATTATATTAATACAATCAAGATTACGGGGGAAATATGGGATTCTTTAAAAAAGTCGCTTCAGCACCCAGAACATTTGCGAATTTTCTTACCAGACCTAATCCAAACGGGGAAATTACAAAATGGCAGAAATTTTTGCTGTCGTTTCCTTCGATGCCGGCAATACTCAGCAATGTCCTTATTCACAATGCATTTATTAAATTTTATACGGATATAATCGGGCTGGATCCGAAATACGTGGGCATTATCTACTTAATTTTCGGGATTTGGAATGCCATAAACGACCCGGCGATCGGCGTGCTTATTGATAGGTTCAAATTTACCGAAAAACGAGGTAAATTCGTATACTTGATGAAAGTTACCGCACCTATAACGGTTATTTCCGCCATTGGAATGGTATTCGCCCAGCCATCGTGGAATCAGTGGATAATTTTCGCCTTTTTCTTAGTCCTGTTGTTCATATATGACACCAGTTATACTACATATAATATTGCTAAAATCTCATACGTCCTTGTATCAGCACCCAGTAACAAAGAAAGAGTCGATGTTGCTGCCATAGATGTTTATGTAGGTAACATCGGCGGGCTTCTCGGAACCCTGATTCCGACCCTCCTTCTGGTAGGGAAGTCAAACAGGCCTTTAACAGTCATTCTTTTCGCTGTTGTACTAGTTATAAATTCGCTGCTGTATTTCATTGCACTTAAGCCGCTGAAGGACTTAAAGGAGATGTATGCGGCGGAAAACAAAGAAATAGATGAAAGGAAAGGAATCTTCGGAGATCTTTTTGATAACGGAAAAGCTATTTTGAAATCAAAGGCATTTGTTTCATATATTCTATACCAACTTATCAGCAGGGGGCCGAAATTTTTCTACTTCACACCGTTCCTTTACATGATGGACTATGTATTGAAACTTAAGGGAATTGAAGCAACGGTAGTTGATGTAATCCCAGGCATTATCCTTTTCATTGTTGTTCCTTTTGCCAGTAAATTTATTAAGAAAACCGGATTAAAAAACGCCACTATTTTAGCAACGATACCCGGCGCACTAGGTTTCCTTGCAATATATTTCATAGGCAGTTTCTGGCAAGCGGTCATAGCGTATGTTGTTATGTATATATTTACATCTATTGCAGCCATGACGCACACTCCCATCCTTGGTGCGGTTATTGATGATGATGAACAACGAACGGGAATGAGGAAAGCAGGCCTATACAATGGAATGAATGCACTACTCACCATACCGGTAAGCGGTATACAGGCGGCAATTTTCACTGCCATATTAAGCGGATACCAATTTGTTTCGGGAAGCGAAACGCAGAGCCTCCACGCCATACAGGGGATTAAAGTGGGGGCAGGCTTGATTCCTTTCATTTTTACACTAGTAGGTGTAATACCGATGCTTTTCTTCCCGATTAATAAAAAGAAAGAACAGGAACTGTCCGAATTTTCAGTTAAACAGCGCCATGCTGTGATTAATGAAGATACAGAGCAGACAGAGGGACATGAAAAACTGTAATTATCTTCTTGGGCTTGACTTGGGCACAAGCAATATTAAGGGAGTTGTTATTTCCGGATGCGGAGAAATTATTGCTTTGGGAAAAACTCCCGTACCATATGATAAGGAGAACAATAGTATCGTAGAATTTGATGCTGTTGAATTCTATGAACTGGTTGTCGAAACAATAAAAAAGACTATAAAGGACCTGGAAAACCCCGGTTGTATAAAAGCAATCAGCATGGTTTCAGCAAGCGGCAACACGGTTCTTCTTAATGAAAATATGAATCCGATGCGAAAAGCTTTAAGCTGGACGGACCGGCGGTTTACAGATGAGGCGGACATAGTTCTGGAGAAGCCGGATTATATGGCGCTATATGATAAAATTGGTTGGCCGTACCATAACAGTTTCCCACTGGCACATCTTTCTTGGTTGAAGTTGAATGAACCTGAAAAACTTAAAGCAGCACATAAGGTATGCATGGTTACCGATTATGTTAATTATCGGCTTTCAGGGAAACTCGCAACAAATCCCTCTACGGCTACAACTTTGTATCTTATGGACCAGAAACAAAGCCAATGGTCGGAAGAGATTATTGGGAAAATGGGAATTAACAGCAAAAGCCTTCCGAAGATATTCAAATCAGGCGAAATTATTGGATATATCACAGATAGAGCGGCCAAAAATACCGGATTAAACCAGGGAACACCGGTGGTTGCAGGGTCTTTTGACCATCCCGGGGCTGCGAGGGGAACCGGTATTTTAAAAGAGGGAGACCTTCTGCTTTCATGCGGAACCTCCTGGGTTGGATTTTACCCCGTAAAAAGCAGAAAGAAGATATATAACCAGGAAATGCTGATTGATCCGTTTATGCAGGGAAAAGGCTGTTGGGGCGGCATGTTTTCACTGCCATCTATAAGTGGGAACATTGATAAACTAATTAAAAAATGGATATCTGATACCGGCTATATTTATGATGAATTTAACCGATTGGCAACAAAGGCACAGCTGGGTGCCGAAGGACTTAAAATCAATCCCATGACAGATTCAGACAAGGATTTCAGTTGCTATTCATGCAAGAATATAGCTCGCGCAGTAATGGAAGGCACTGCCTTTCTAATGAAAGAAAAAATAAGACATTTTGCCATAAATGGAATAACAGCAAAAAGAATTGTAATGGTGGGAGGTCCCACTCAATCCAAGATATGGCCGCAGATAGTGTGTGATATAATCGGCATCGGGATTGATGTTGTTTACAGTGATAATGCCGGGGCTGTGGGCGCTGCGGTAATGGCGGGGATTGGCATTGGGATTTATAATGACGAAAATGATGCATGGGATAGAAGGATGCCGGAAATAGTTCAGTTTCATCCGGATGTCAGGATGACTGCAGAATATAAAAGACTACCGGGGGTTGTTGATGGGCTTGTTTGAAGTTAAGGACATAGATAAAAAAATATATGAGAAGGAACTATTTGATTTTCTTCCCGATAAAATGATAGACATTCATACCCATGTCCATTCTAAGAAAAATAAAAAAACGAAAAACACCGACAGGCAGGTGCTGTGGCCCTCGCTTGTGGCTGAAGAAAATACAGGTGAACAACTTGCCGAAACCTACAGGCTGATGTTCCCGGGTAAAAAGGTTACACCTCTTATATTTACAACGGCAAATAGAAATGAAGATTATAAGGTTACAAACAGCTATGTGGCGGCGGAGTCTAAAAAACTTGAATTTCCTGCGTTATATTTTTCAATGCCGTGGGAAAAAGGCAGGCAGCTCGAGCATAAATGCAAAAGCGGCAAGTTCCTTGGATTAAAATCATATCTGTCATTTGCCAAGGAGGATAAACCGGAGGCTGAAATTGAAATATTCGACTTTTTCCCGCGCCTCCAGCTTGAGACAGCCAACCAGAACGGATGGATTGTCATGCTTCACATACCAAGGCATGGACGTTTGGGCGATCCGGTAAACCTAAGACAGCTTCTGGATATTGATGAAAGATATCCGAACGCCAAAGTAATAGTGGCCCATATCGGCAGGGCATATTTAGATTCTGATGCTGGAGATGCGTTCAATGTATTATCCGGCACAAAAAACCTTATGTTTGATTTTTCAGCCAATACCAATGAGAATATGATGTATTTGGCACTGAAAACCTTTGGGTCAGACAGGGTGATGTTCGGAAGCGATCTTCCCATTACAAGGATGAGGACAAAGAGAATTATAAGGAACAATACATATGTAAATTTAGTTCCGAAAGGATTGTACGGCGACATGACAGGGGTTCCCCATATGGAAGAAATATCCGGGGCAGAAGCAGAAACACTAACATATTTTCTATATGAAGAGCTTCTTTCGTTTAAACGCGCGGCTATAAAGCTGGGAATTGACAAAAATGAAGCAAAAGCAGTGCTTCACGATAATGCAAAAAGAATTATCAGCGGGGTAAAACATGACTAAAATAGGATTACTTGGATTATATCTGGAACTATATGATGAATGCTCCCCGGATATGCGCAGTAAAGTGGATGGGTTTTATGAAAAGATTGCCGTGGAATTTGAAAGCAGAGGATTTATGGTTTTAAGAAAACCACTCTGCAGAATTGCCATGGAGTTTAATGAAGCAATAACCGAATTTGAAAACAAGGATGCGGATGTTTTGGTAACGCTGCATCTTGCATATTCGCCCTCCCTTGAATCAGCCAAAGCCTTGAAAAAGACAAGATTACCGGTTTTTATTTTGAATACTACGCCTGACTTTTTCTTTGAGGTAACAGGCGGCTACAATGCAATTTCATATAACCATGGAATTCATGGTGTTCAGGATATGTGCAATCTATTATTAAGAAACGAAAAAAGTTTTGAAATTGAGACGGGGCATTGGGAAAAGTCAAACGTTATTGACAGACTTACCGAGAAAATAAAAGCATTTTGTAATGCCAAAACTCAAAAAAAAATAAGAGTAGGCATAATCGGAAGTCCTTTTAAAGGAATGGGTGATTTTGCAGTTGATTTCAACACGTTAAAAGAAACACTTGGAATAGAAACGGTCATATGCGATTACGATGAACTTAAGAATAATATAAAAAACATTAAAGAAGAGGAAATAAATACCGAAATTGCTGCAAATGAAGCGGCTTTTGAAATTAGTATAAATAACATGGAGCTTTATAAAACGAATATTAAAAACTGCCTGGGAGTAAGAAAATGGATTGAGGGTAATAATCTTGATGCCTTTACGGTCAATTTTTTGGATGTTGATAGTAAAAACGGGCTTTCATCAGTTCCTTTTTATGAGGCTTCAAAGCAAATGGCAGCAGGCAAAGGATATGCAGGAGAGGGAGATGTAATGACAGCTGGGCTTGTTTCAGCCCTATCCGGGCTAGGCTGTGAAACAAGTTTCACGGAGATTTTCTGTCCCGATTGGTCCCAAAACGCACTTTTTCTTAGCCACATGGGTGAAATGAATATAAACCTTTGTCGCGAAAAACCAATACTCCATGAAAAAGACTACATTTTTTCTGATGTTGAAGTCAACCCGATTGTTTTTTCAGGTGAATTCAAACCGGGAAAAGCCCTACTGGTAAATCTGTCTCCGTCAATATCCGGGTACACCTTAATAATCGCACAAGTTGAGATGTTTAGTTGTGATAAAGTCAAAGATGGTGTCCGTGGATGGCTAAGGCCTGAAATGTCAATTTCTAAATTCTTAAGCGAATACAGCCGGTACGGCGGAACCCACCACAGCGCACTGGTTTATGGCGACCACCTTGATAAAATAAAATCCTTTGCCTTAGAAAATAATATAAGGACACTCATACTAGAATAAAAAACAACCTTCAGCTATTTTAGCATATGACGAGGCAGGTTTCCGCTGTTTCGTTATTTTTTCAGGGCGGACTCCATTTTTTCAATTATAGTGTCTACCAAATCAGGCGTTGTAATTATGGGCGGTTTGAGCAAAGCTGCCGGCGGGCAGTTCGCTTTATATGTATGAGCACTGACATCTATGCACATATCGTTCATTTTTTTAACAAAGGCAATGGTTTCTTCAACGGAATGGAAATGTATTGCACACAGGTGTCCAAGGCCTTCAATCCGCGCTATACTCCCCGGGTTCTTATCTTTTAACTCATTAAGGCGGGATTCTATATAGTTCCCGGTCTTTTCAATAAAGTCTCCGTTGGCCTGTGCAAATTCCATGGTTATAAGATAGGAAAGACTTGCAAGTTCTTCCTGTCCGTTAGTAACAAGGGCACCGAATTGATTCAGACTATCTGCCTTAGCAGTTGTAATAATCCTTGAAGCCGGGTATTCACCCCCGGGGAAGCCCTTTCCGAGAATTACAAAATCCGGTCTAAGAGAGTAAAGTCGATGCAGATACATTCCTTTATACCACATGCATGACTGAATCTCATCGCACAAAATAAATGTATCGGTTTCACGACACAGCTCATATGCCTTGGCAAGATAATCCTTTTCAAGTATTATTCCACCGTAATTCATCAGAATTATTTCATGCAAAAAACCCGCTGCCTTATACTTTCCAGTATTATACTTCTGGATTTTGCCTTTGAAATCTTCAATATCATTTATTTTTACACTAACAACCTTATATATTTCATTTTCTTCAAACCGCTTATATAAACCGGGCCACATACCGCGAAAAGTTTGTGTTATTACAGTTGTTCCGTGATAATTTGCCTCAAACCCGCTGTCGTTGTCTGCTATCACAAAGAAGACCGGAATTTTACCGCTATATTTTGGCTCACTGAAGGTTTTATCGAGTTTATAGAACCGGGAAAGCATCATTTTTACACCGGCTTCAACGGCAAGAGAACCCGTTTCAAGGTTAATTACGCGGTTTAAGACACCTTTTTCTTCTGAGGCAAGGATTTTTTCAAAAGAACAGGAATCATTTTTATCAATACCATTGACTGTGCGGATAAGTTCACGCTCCAGCGTCCTGGTAATAAATCCGCGTGTATTGTTATGGGTTGAATTTGGTATCCCAAGTTCCCGGGCAATGCGGATCAGCCGGTAACCGGGGAAATTATGACCAAGCGAAACATGATAATGTTCGCTTTTGGCAGCAAGGTAAACCCGGCCGTCTTCCCCGATGCGAAAAGCGCCGATGCCTCCAAGAGGAGTCATATTCTTATTAAAAGCTTTTTTAAAGGCCTCAGTAGGAGCGCCCGCATTATCAACAATCAATCCTGTAAATAGTTTTTCCCCAATTAAACCTTGTAGTTCTTTCTGTTTATTTAAAAAATCATCATTAACGAAAGAAACTTTTTCATTAGCTGTTTTAAAAGATTCAATTGGATTTAATCCCATGGTGAAAGAAGAAACTTCATTAACCGCCTTACAATATTCACTGCCTAAAATGTCGCATAGCGACCTTTTTATATTTATCATTTTGTTTCATTTTCCTCTTTTTCATATTTAATATCGCCTTCAAGGGCACTTCCGATGGAAACAACTGCATTAAGACCCTCGTTAACCGTCATTTCCAGTACCTCGACATCTTTACGATCAACGATGATGAGGAACCCGTTTGTAGGATTCGGCGTTGTTGGAACAAAGACACTTATATTGTCTTTTTCATCAACGGAAAAATTACTGTTTGTTATAAACCCGATGCTCTTGCGACCTTTCTGTGGGAATTCAACTAGAACCACCTTCTGAAAACTATCGGCCTTTTCACTGGAAAGACCTGATATTATCTTTCGAATCGGATTATATACCGCCTTAATCAAGGGAATATTTCCGATGAGTTTTTCAAACCAACCGGTTATTTTTCTACCCACAAAATTCGATGTGAACATTCCTATCAAGAATATGATTATAAGCAGCGCAAGAAGCCCGAGGCCGGGAATATTTACTCCGAATATCCTGTCTATAAGGCTTCGCAGTATTCCGTCCAGTAGGTTAAACAGCCAGATTAACACGAAGACCGTCACCGCTACCGGTAGAACTACCGCAATTCCCGATAAAAACCATTTTTTAATCTTTTTCCACATAATACTATCCTTTTAATGAGCTATATTGATATTATAATCCCAAAACTGAGTATAGTATAAAGAATATATTAAATTTATTGTATAATCAAAATACCGAACGTTAACAGGAGTACAAAATGAATTACTTGTTTGATGAAGCAAAGAAAATGAATGGTGATTTAGTCAATTGGAGGCGCTACCTTCACAAAAATCCTGAGATTGGCATGGAACTTCCATCTACAACGGCGTTTGTGATGGAGAAACTCAGGAATATGGGCTATGAACCACGGGAGATATGTAAATCAGGTGTTCTGGCAATTGCAGAAGGGAAAAAACCAGGAAAGACATTTTTAATAAGGGGCGACATGGATGCGCTTCCTATTGCAGAAGAAACCGGACTTCCCTATGAGTCAAAAAACGGCTATATGCATGCATGCGGCCATGATTTTCACACAGCAATGATGCTTGGTGCCGCTCAAATATTGAAAAACCATGAAAGTGAGATTGAAGGCACTATAAAATTGATGTTCCAGCCGCCGAGGAGAATTTG